>Ga0209972_10000728_pt1 | contig 32392 bp, 34 predicted proteins | sample NOAtaG_7_FD_187302 | JGI IMG/M metagenome (GOLD analysis project Ga0209972, IMG submission 187302) | Freshwater lake microbial communities from Lake Erie, under a cyanobacterial bloom - NOAA_Erie_Diel1S_2200h metaG (SPAdes) (version 2) | ecosystem: Environmental > Aquatic > Freshwater > Lake ...
TAGACCGCATCCTCACGGCGGCGGGCGTTGCATCACCCTATTACGCCGTGCATGCCGCACACAATGCCTATATCGTCTATTCCACGGCGGGGGATCTCTATACCACTTTCGCCGACTTCCACCACTTGGACGACTACCCAGCGAATACGAAGGCCGCCCTCGTAGTCGCGGCCCTGCACCTCTATCACTTTCTCGTGTATCGCCACAAGTTCCAGCTCGACGACTGGTTGCACCACGGTCTAATGATAGGCGTGGCCATTCCTATTGGACTCTGGGTGTCACGCTCCCCCTTGCTCGGATTCTCCCTCTTTTTCAGCACTGGGCTTCCTGGGGGCATTGACTATCTGCTGCTGTTCCTTCAGAGGAATGGTTTCATTGATCGGCTTACTGAAAAGGCAGTGAATCGCTGGCTCAATGTGTGGATACGATCTCCGGGCTGTGTGGGACACGCGGTCCTTACTGCTGCATATGTGTGCTCGAGTGAGGCGGAGTCGTGGCTGGCTCTTGTGCCCGCGAGCCTGATGTATTGGAACGGCCAGTATTTCCTTGAGAGGGTTGTAGCCGACCACGCAGTGCAGTTGGTACGCGCATAGTCGGGTCCGCTCCTACGAGCAATCACGCTCATTCGCTCCCCTTTTAGAGGTGCGAATGAGTGCCTTTGGCACCCCCTTCTAGCAGCAGTCCTTGAAAAGGCCAGGGATGAACTGGTTCTTGCGAATGCGGCTCACTTCTGACGCGCTCAGAGGTTTTGTCACTCGGCTCTGTGGGCGTCCCTTTGCATCATAGATCTCCACCGCCTTTTTACCGCGCCCGTTTCGAATACTCACCACGTTGCGCCGTGTCACTCCTTTCCCGTTCTTGGCTACCGAGTGCACCTGTTCCGAGTGATAGGAAAATTGGGCATTGGTCGGTCCAGTGCGACCACGCTTAGCACGCTGAGTCCGAGTCATCTTCTACCTAAATCTGCGACTTTACAAGAAGTAAATGATAGCACCGTTATCAGTACCTAAGCCTGGCCCCCTTATGCTTCCCAAGATACAATGTCCCTTGCCGACTGCGCCGTGCCTGCCCTGCCGTCTGTGTCTGCCGCTGCTACCTCCAGTCCTAAGAAGATCCCCCTGCTTGATGGCATTGGCTTCGTCGAACTTCTGGACACCTTCGGCGATGACCTCACCGTCGTCAATGCCGCCCGCGTCTCCTTCGCAAAGACCGTTACAGAGATGGCCCCGCGCGATGGAAAACTTGTCAAGTATCTCGCGGAGCATAATCATATTACGCCGTTCTTCCACCCCCAGGCCCGTTTCCGAATCAAGATGCCCATCTTTGTCGCCCGCGAGTGGTTCCGCCACGTCGTCGGCTTCGCCCGAAATGAGGTGAGTCGCCGCTACGTGGATGAGCGCCCAGAGTGCTTTGTTCCTATAGAGGGGGCTCTACGTGAGCGGGATGCCAATAAGAAGCAGGGGTCCAAGCCCACACCTGTTGCTGAGGAGGAGGCTGTGCGTGCGACCATAGCGCGATTCCAGGAGGAGGCTATAAGGACCTATGAGGAACTCCTCGAAAAGAAGGTGGCGCCTGAACTGGCTCGCGCTGTTCTGCCGCAGTCAATGTATACGGAGTTCATCGAAACGGGTAGTCTTGCAGCCTATGCCCGACTCTGCGCACTGCGCCTCGATCCCACAGCACAGGTGGAGATTCAGCAGTATGCCAGCGCCGTGCGCGAGCTCCTGGTCGATAAGTTCCCTGTCTCTTGGCCGGCACTGGTGCCTGAGCCGGCTGCGCCAGCTCCTGCCTCTAGCAATATTTAGTAGCCAGCGATAGATGTCAGCGCCGAGCGCTCCCCAGATTCTCATAAAACCACGATCCAGTCCGCAGACACTCGAGTTCTCCTGGGAACCACCTGCATCGGACGGCGGTTCTCCTATAACAGGGTATCGCCTCACACTCTCTTATACAGCCCCCCTCTATCCAGGGCCAACTGAGCGTTACTACCGCGTGACCGGTCTCACAAATGGGCTCACCTATGATGCAACTCTAGAGGCCACGAACGACGGAGGTGCCACGTGGAGTCCCGCCGCCTCCTTTTTGTCATGGCAGCCAGGCACACAGCCCACAACCCCCCCCTCTACAGTCACTGCCCAAAGCCTCGGCGTAAGCAGCGCACTTGTAGCTTGGACACCTCCCGCAGTGCTTCCCGATGCCACCATCTTCTGGTATGTCGTCACGTCCATCAGTAACAACGGCGGCGATCCGGTGCTGAGACTCAGTGGCGACGGGCTTCTTCAGACAGATCTCGTGATCGATGGACTGAATCCAACGTCGCAATACTCCTTTACAGTGCAGGCCGTGACGTGTGCCGGCTATTCTCCTCCCCGCTATACTAGCACCGTGGGCTCACTCCCTATTGATACAACTGGCCTCCTGGCCCACTTTGACGCCGCTACCTATACAGGCGCCGGCAGCTGGACCGATCGCTCCTCGAATGCCCGCGTGGCCTCCGTGGCAGCAGGAACTCCCGCCAAGACACCTCAAGGAAATGCTGTCAGCTTCGATGGTACTCTGTACTACAGTTTCTCTAATATGATATACCAGCCTGATTGGAGCGTTATGTTCTGGTTCAAGCGCCGCGGCCAACAGGGGCGTGCTGCCATTCTCACCGAACAGCTCACCAGCAATATCAATATGTACGCATCGTTCTATGCTGGGGGTGGTGCTCCTTCCTCTACGGCCGTCCGCGGAGGCTGGTACGATGGCGCCTTTGTCAATGGAGCAGCCATTCCCTTTACAGATGAGGCCTGGACATCAATGTGCGTCACGTGGGACAATACAAGCAAGGAACTTAATACGTATGCGAACCACTCGAATGTCAGCACAATGCAACTCATTCAGGTGGATACATATCCTGGACTCACCCCATCCTCTTCAGGCTTTGATTACTACATAGGTGCTGATTGGTCCCTCGAAGGCACGCGACTCGTGGGTGATCTCGGCGAGATTGCAATCTATAATCGCGCACTTGCCTCCAATGAAGTCATCTCCAACTTTGCCGCAACGAAGCCGAAATATATCACGGGAGCCTAGTTATTTTCCTCGTCTGTGATAAATGGGCGATTCTACTCCTCCTATAGCCCTAGGGACACCAGCCGTCTTCGGATCTGGTGCCCTCACATATAGCTGGTTGCCTGCTGTCAATCTCCCTGTGCAGCCAACGAACTATAATCTTATGATGATACCCGATAGTGGTGTGCCCTTTAACTTCACCTTCCCCTCCAACATACTCAGTTACACTGTGACCGGCCTTACTACATATATGTCATACAATGCATATGTACAGGCCAGCTATGACGACGGGGCCACGTGGTCCCCTCCTGCAGTGTATCCCCCCGCCTATGCCTTTGCAGCTCCAGACGGATATACTGACGCCGCGTGGGCCTGGCGCAATACCCCTACCACCATACAGGTGATGTGGCGCGACGGCCCCTTTAAAAATGAGGGAGTACGACCACATTACTATATCGCCGGCCGCAGTAAGGATCCTGCTGATCCGCGAATAGGCTATGCCACTCCAGGATTTTACGACTCGTCCTGTGTGATAACGAATCTCAATCCCTCTTCTATCTACATCTTTTCCGTCTGCTTCGTGAATGAGGCCGGTCGCTCCCAAAAAGCGCGCACGAACAACGTGTATCCACTCGAGGATTAACGCTAAGCCTACGCCTCCGCATCAGAGTCTGGGTAAGCCACAATCTTGTTTTTCGCGGCGTCCCAGCGTCCCAAGTAGCGCGCCTTGAGATCATAGACCTTCCCCTTTTGAGTATCGACGCTTACCGACATACCATCAATCACGTGCTTGCTCACAGGCACACGAATGATGTCCGCGACTTCGAGTGGCACCCGTTTCGAATCATAGAATGCCATTGTTATTTGCTGTGGCGGACTCGGCCCCGCCGCCGCCGCAGCGAAAGAGGAAGGTGGCGGTGCTAGCGCCGTTTCAGTCCCGCCACTTAGATCGAGCGTTGTCTGCACGCGATCGTCCTTCTTCTTGGCTCTGCGTGGTGCCCGTGGTTCCTCAGGATAGGGTTGTGGTGGCGGCTGCGCCTCTCCTTTATAGACACGCTCTTGTGCCGCCCGAATCTTCGCTTCCGCCTCTGCAGATAGGCGGAAGCCCGCAGCCAGTTTCTCAAGATACCACGTGCTCCCCACCACGTGAGACCAGTAGGGAATGGGCTCTCCTACAACGCCATTTAAATACTGTGTGCGCCCCCCCTCAATCGAGGTCGGCGTCTTCTTGGCCAGCGCTGTTACCTCTTTTCGCTTTTGACATTTGGGGCAGAGGACTGAACCCTCCACAGGAGGCTGCCTGCAACGAATAGGAATATTGAATCGCTCTGTGCTGGTCGCTCCATCTGCCCCTATGAAGTTGAATGCAGCCCCTCCAATAGGACCATCTCGCACTAGAATCCCTTTACAGATCTCTCCTGGCATTTCCGCGTGCCTTCCTGTAATGAGCAAGGCGCGCGGCAATTTTTGGCTTGGTGGCTCTCGCCCCCCCTCCTACAAAGTTTGACAGCACACACTAGAATGGACGCCAGTGATGCCATACGCAAACTCCAGGCAAAGGCCATATACACAAACTATAGGATCACTAAACTCAGCACACAGCCCGCCTGTAACTATAGTACCTGCAGTTCCATAACGGGCTGCGTGATTAACTATCCGGATTACGTTCAGCGTCAGATTGTGCACTACGGCTCACAACTCTGCAACTCCTGTGGAAGTCTGGGATGTGGCTGCAAGTAGGACGCCTTCATACTGTAGCCTCCAGTATTCACGCAGTAGCAATGGATGGAAGGGAGAAGGACACGGAGGCACAGCCAGCCGCCGCAAATCGTCCGCGCCTTCAATGACAAGACATGGGAGGCTTGGATACTCGTCCAAGAGAGTTCGCGTGTGCTGAATATTAAAGATGATTGGCCAGGAGCCCTTATAGAGCGCCTCCCAGCATCTATGTGTATCGTAGCCGTTTCCAGGAGGCGCTAGGACCGCCACCGCTTTTGGCAGCAGTTCCGCATAGTCCTCCTTATCAAGATATCTGTAGAGGGTGATGGGTGTAGGCACGGGCTCACGGAAGGCCATATCTGCAACTTTGTAGAAGAGATCGCGGCGCATTGGATTCGTCTCCCAGCGCCACGTACAAAAGATAGTGCCATTTCGGAACTCGTCCCTCTCACGGCTACAGCTCACTGGCGGATCATCCTCCTTTGAAGAACCCCCTCTCCAGTAGCGATTCTGCTCAAGAAGAGGCAGCGGTTTAGCTCGTGGGCCAGGACGCTCCGCCATATTCACTTGCCATATACGGGCGCCAGGATGTCTCTCGAGGAATGCCGCAACTACGCCCGCAGGCACAGTATCATCTCCGCTATGTATCACGACAAGTTTCAGAGCTGGCCACTTCTCTTTAAAGACCGGCTCGATGTTGTCTCGAACAGGATAGACAAAGATGGATCGTGTGGCTGCAAGAAACTCGGCAGGGAATCCGTCTTCGATAAAGTGTAGTTTGTCCCGCGAGTCACCGGTTTCGATATGAACACGAATATCCTCGTAGTGCTTCCGTGTCAAGATAGTTTTTTCACAGAGGCCTTGGATGTACTCGCCTGTTACTGGAGGGAGCAGTCCAGAGGCAGCTGGAGGCGCAATCCTCTCTAGAGGATATGAGGACGGCTCGGCTGCTGTGACGGCCGCAGCATCTAGGCGAACAACAGGACGAAATGACTCGAACAAGAGCATATAGGCCTTCTCCGCTGGTGTGACCGGCTCCCTATTAAGAATGAGCTCGGGCTGGGCGGATTCATAGAGGCGCTGCAAGACATGCACGGGGTCCGTTGCATAGCAGCCATCTTCCGAGAATAGAATGGTTGCACCCATACTATTGTGAGAGACTACCATCTCTTTATCGTCTGAACCGCGCATGCGTACGGTCCTCACCTCCCCCTTTCACGCAATCAAGATAGGAATGCCACCGGCTCCAGAGAAACCGAAAGAGGATCGCTTGAGTGAAACGCTGACTATCTTGCGTAAGCTGAACGAGGTGGGCATTGCTGATACGGAGCCAGGGTATCAAGAGGTAAAGAAGCGAATGTCCCAGTGGGTCAAAGACGGCATTGCCTCGTCTGCCAAAATCGAGTTCCCCCGCTATGGTCGGCGCGGAGAGCTCGTGCTTCCCCGTCGCGCCGATCGTGCAGCCAGCTTGAATCTCACCCAGGCGCCTTAGGCTCGTCAAGCCCCGCCACTTAATGCTCTTATTCGTCTGAGCCCTAGGCAGAATGATGACTGTCCGGACAAGTCGGACCGCCGAGGGATCCCTATATGAGTCCCTCGCGCGCGGGAATAAAGACACCTTCTTCTTTCAAAACGACCTCAAAAAGGCACTGAATCCTTTCGAGGCGCGATATGAGCCAACACCGCCCGTGATTCACGAGCTCCGCCGAATCCCGCCACTCAACGGGGCCGAGTTCGGTCGCAGTTGCGAGTTCGAGTTCGAGACAGCCGGCGACGTCTTTGTGCGCCCCACTCTCTTGATAGATCTACCCTCCTGGTTTCCTCCCCCCGAAGCCGCCCTCAATCCTACCACGGCAATCACCGACACTGCAACAGGTCTCCGCTATGGATACACGAACGGCATAGCCTACTTCCTCTTCAGCAAGATACAAATCTATCAGGATAAGATCCTCCTTTTCGAAACCAGCGGTGATGCTCTCTGGGCCAGTCGCATTGCCCGCGGCTCTCTCAACTCCGCCTATCTGGAAAACACCCTCGCCGGTTGGCACGATGGCAGCGCTGCCTCCATTGGGCGCGCTGCAACGCCGTCGCGCCTCCGCCTCGAACTCCCCTTTATAGGAGGCAATCAACGCGGATTCCCCAGCATAGCAATGCGGCGCCAGGCCTTCAAACTGCGGCTCACTCTGCGCCCTCTAGAGGAAATCGTGGAGAGCAGCGAAGTCGCCTCGCCCCCGAGCGCACGACCTGCCCCCTGGCTCGTCCCGAGTTTCACTGCGGCCACGAGCCCTCCTCGGACATTTGCCCCTCTCACACGCACGGCCATCGCCTCGCCCCAACTGCAGCTCGAAACGAGGCACATCTATACAGACGGCGACACACAGTTGGCCCTTCGCTCCACTCCCCTTGAGATCCCCTTTCCGCGTCTCTATGAAAATACCTTCACCTTCGGCCCACTGGACTATGCGCCTCTAGAGCGCCTTGCCACCGCCTCCGTTACCAATAGACTGGATGCCCGTCATCCTGCCAGTCGCCTCTTCTGGTTCTCTCGGAGTCATGACGATCTTCGCGCAGGCCGCCGCTGGAAAATAGTGGCTGACGTATCCGGTCAAGAGTACTATGCGAATCAGTCTCTCATTATTGCAGGGCGTGATCGTGAGACCCTCTTCTCTCCACTCATCTGGAACACCCTTACACATCACGCAAAAGAGGATCGCGACCCCGGTCCAGGGATAGGAGAGATGAACTGGGATCTCGGCTCCGTGCGTACGGGCCAGCGCCTCCCCCCCTTTTCAGAACGACAGCCCGAAGGGTCCGTGAATTTCAGCACTGCTGACCGACCGACACTTTATACGGAGCTGGTAGGCGTGCCCCCAGACAGTCTTCTCGGAAAACCGAGCACTGAGCTGACGGCTGTGGTCGATTCCTGGGCACTCTATACTATTGAGAAGGATCGCGGATATCTCAAGTACGGGAACTAGGGTGGGCGACCCCGCCCCCGCCTTCGCCTAGGCTAATCTGAGCACTCAATAGAGATGTCCTGGTTGGATGATGAATATGCCCCCTCTAAAGGAAATATTTCCACTGCATACGCCCTTCGCCTAGCTGCACGGGATCCCTTTGCACAAAAGGGGATTCCAGAAAATGTGGAGGACATTATTGGAGCCTATGCATTTGAGAATGTCGGTCAGCCAGTGAGTCTGAAGAATCGTGTGCGCAATGTTTTGAAGTACGGGAAAAAGGCACACACGCGGCGGGCGGCCGAGCGGGCGGCCAACTACAATGCACAAGGGAAGGCCACGCTCAACTATTTTCGCGCGATGGAAAACACATATCGCGCGGAACATCCAGAGGAGTATGCAGCAGTTGCTGCTGCGAATCTTGAGCCGATTATAGAGCAGAACTCTGTGCCAAATGCTGCCCCCGAACTAATGGTAATACCCAATGTACCAAGTCCCGCTACATTGCGTGCGCAGGCCAAGCAACGCAATCTTGCTGCTCGTCAAAAGAGTCGGCGTCGGCGTGGAAAGGAGCCTGTATATATGTATGCCCATGAAGCCAAGCCATTTGGTGCTCCTACAAAGGAGATGGCCGTCTCAAAAAGGGAGAAGACACGGAAACGCCGCAACCGCGGCCGCAGCCGCAGCAGCCGTCGCAGACGCACCTAAGAAAAGATGCTGCCTACTCTACAGAGAAATGTCGTTTGCCGACGGATCAAAACGCCCCATAGGAACTATTAAAACTCTCTTGGACCTCACGAATCGTGACCTCCAAGAGAATGACCTGTTCCCTCTGAAAACGGACACCACGTGGTTCACGCGCGACACGGAACGCCGCACACTCCCCTTCACACCTCTTGTACAAGAACTCGCCTACCGCGGCCCCGCGGCATTTGGGCAGCGGTTCTCCTTCGACATCGGTTCTCTTCTCGTGGGCGACCTCCTCTTCGGGGCAGTCCTTCAGATTCGCCTCGGACACTGGCTGGACTCAGAGTCACAACTCCTCTATGCAGGTGGGCTACTCAACTATCAAGACCCCGCGACCTCCTGGGAATACGCAAATGCCCTCGGCTCCGCTATTATCAAGGAGGCCGAGCTCGAAATCGACGGACGAACCATCGAGACTATTGACGGCGACTTCATCAATGTGTTCAGCCTCCTCTTCGCCGACTTCAACACGCAGATCCCTGTGAGTTACGACCACCTCGGCCGTATTTCCACTTCACGCCTCTTGGCGCAGACACAACCCCGCCTCTTTCCTACTGAAAATGGCGTGCTGAACTGCATCTTGCCCCTCTTTTTTATGCGTACTCGCTACCAGGCCGCCCTGCCAATGATCGCCATTCGTGAAGGCCTGGTGCGTCTTCACGTAACCCTGCGCCCCTTTGAAGAGTGCGTTCGACAACTCCGTGGCTTTCGCGACAGCTGTAGTTCAGTCCCCATCGGCATTACTACTGCATTCGATTCCCAACAGCCACCTGATCCTCGTGTCGTTACTACTGCGCTAGCCCCTCCAGCTTTTGAGTCGCTCCAGCTGCTCACCTATGGAGCCGTGACCGATGGCGAGTTCCGTCGTCGTATGTTGTATGACCCGTTCGAGACCCCCTATCGCGAAGTGCAGACATTCGCATTCGACGAGCCGCTCAAGTACGCTACAGGAAAGCGCGCAGCAACTGATACGATTACCGTGCAGCTCCCCCTGGAGGCCAATCATCCTCTAGAGGAGATCATCTGGTTCGTTCGGCGCAAGGGGGTGGCAGACAATAATGCCTGGACGAACTACACGGCGTCGCTGGAGGCCGAGTGGGATCCCCTGCGCGCGGCCCAACCCCTCGTTCAGCGGGCGGCTATACAGGCGAATGGCGTTGTCCTCTGTGAGGCCGAGGAGCAGTATTTCCGCCAGCTCATTGCACAGCATCATAAAGGGGGCTACGCCGCGTATGCCAACTTCATTTATGGCTATCCTTTTGCGCGCTATCCTGGAGAGCACCAGCCGAGCGGAAGTCTGAATGCGAGCCGTCTCAACTCCCTGCGACTCGTGCTAGATGTGCGTCCTCCTGGGGGGATTCTCGACGGGGCCTGGGAAGTGAAGGTGTTCTGTATAGGGATTAACTGGATGCGCTACGAGAACGGGTTGGCGAATCCGATGTTTGAGGATTAGTCGGGCCCCGCCGCCCCCTCTAAAATTGTCAAAGGCCGCCTCCTCCTTCCCTCTCTAACAAGCCTCAGCCTCGCCCCCCCAAAATGGAAGGACAGCCATCGAGACTGAACTATATCGGGTCCAAGTACCAGCTCTTGGAATGGCTCGAGTCCCAGATTCTCGCGGCCACCGGCTGGTCCTTTCTCGCCGGTCATCGCATCGCCGATCTCTTTGCAGGCACCGGCATTGTCTCCTACTTCTTTCGCATTCGCGGCGCCATCCCCGTAGCAAATGACGTGGAACCCTACAGCCACATCATTACCTCCGCCTTTGTCAGCTCCTCCTATACAGGCGCTGTGGCTGCTATTATCGATGTCCTTCGTGCTGAACTTACCGGCGGCTATCATAATACCACCCCTCCAGGCCACATAACACGCACGTATTCCCCTTTCGAGAACTCGGAGCGAATGTACTTTACAGTGGAAAATGCCCGCCGTATCGACTATCTTCGCCGCCGCCTCGAAGAGATCAGACCCGTCATTACCCACGCGGACTTTACCTTCCTTCTTGCAAGCCTCCTCACCTCCGCAGACTCCGTCGCCAACGTTGCCTCCACCTACGGATGCTACCTCAAATCATTCAAGAAAACTGCGGCTCGCCAACTGGACCTCCGACCAGTCCATCGGATTTCTACCGCAGCCCACCCAGACTCCCGCGCCCTTCTCTACGACGCGAGGGCCATTGCGGGAAGTCTGCGTGCAACTGTAGAGGCAGCCTACCTGGACCCGCCCTATAATGAACGGCAGTATTCGAAGAACTACTTTGTCTTGAATGCAATCGCGCTGACGCCGGCGGAGGCTGCCTCCAGCGCCGCCGTGCATGGAAAAACGGGGATTCCAGCCGACTGTTTCGTCTCTCCTTTCTGCCGAAAGCGTGAAGTCGCCGACGCCTTTCGAGACTTGATAGGCGAGCTGCGCGAAGTTCCCTGGATCTTTGTATCTTACAGTAATGAAAGCCTCCTCTCAAGAGAGGAAATGACCGCGATTCTGGCCGCGTATGGGACCGTGTCAGTTGTGACACGGCCTCATAAGCGATTCAAGGCCTATGAGTACAACGAAGGTACTGAGACTGAAGAATATCTCTTCTGCCTTAAGACGGCGGGGATATCTCCTGCGTAGGCTCCGAGTCAATGATTTCATTTTTTTGACCCACGATGTTTATACGCACCTCTTCAGGAGAGGTTGCCAGCTTTGTAGCGGGTTCGGCCAGGGCTATAGAGGGTACTACGTCTGCCGGCCTTACTGCAGCTCCAAAGGCAGGAGTTTGCTCTAGTTTCTTGGGGGAAAGCGGGGATAGCGCCCTCGTAGGAGGTGGCACTGCTTCGGAGCCCCCCTGAAGTATATTGCGCCTGCTCACCAAGAGACGACGCCAGTCAGTTTCCACAGGTATTGTAGCTGCGGCAGGAGGTGGTAGTGACCCCCCAGGCGACTTGGCCCTCTCTGGAGGAGGCGTCGTCGTCGCAATGATTGTCTTGATGCGTTCTTCAATACGAGTGGAGAGTTCCTGCTCAATCTTCTTATCGAGGTCTGGCAAGATACTGTTCGCCAGCGCATTCTTCTTGTATTTCAAGTGGAGCGCGGCTTCAGCCGTTATCTTACCAAGTCGGGTGTTGTTCGTATCATAAATACGAGTATGCTCTATCCCGTGGCAAATGTCGGGAACTTTCAGATTGGGCACTGTCTTGAACTCTGTTTCAAACGCAGCTATTACCATATCTGGTACAGCAGGTGACTGCTCAATGAGGCGGTCCAGGTCCTGGCGACACATTTTCAAGAAATCCATAGCCTCAATGCGCTCGTCTGGATGTATGGCGAGCTCGACTGTGATTTGGCGCTGGAACTTTCCCCAGGCAACACTGGCAACCTTGTGCGCCTCGGATTTCTGGGCGAACTGGAAGAAGTTGCCGAGAGTGGTCAGGATCCCTGCAAAAATGGAGAGACCACCAATGCCCGCGGCTACATACTTCTTGGTTTCGGTACTCCCCTGAGGCACAAACGAGTCAATCGCAAAGTTGGCCGTTCCAGTGAGCGTCGAGAGGATAATCACGGGAATCGTCATCGACATATTGTATTTGGAATAGATCTTGTGCGAACGGTCGTGGAGCCAGCGATAGCAGCCGGCAATGTCGGCCCACTCTGCCATAAGAGTATCCTGCTCCTTCGTCCAGCCATTCATAAACTTCCTAGCTACAACACCAGATACATCAGTTGCCTTGGAGGGGGGTGTGGCGGAACCTACACTTCCTCTTCGGCTCCCTGTTGGACTCGAATTCGTAGAGCCAGCACTACCAGGCATTTATTCGTTGCGGCGATTTTTACGCGTGTTGGCGGCGCTTCGCAGCATTCGAATCGTTCCGCCTTGTTGGCCCGTTTCAACTAGCCCATTCACCTGCATACCCTCACTCTTTTTGCGCCTTGTAGCTCCCCTATAAAACTGTTTGTAATCATCAGGGATGTTGCACGTTGGGCAACCCCCCTTCTTGTGCTGCGACGTATTCGAGTCATACACACGTGGCTTATCACGTTCCTTGCGGAAAAACTCAATATGGATGTCAGGGTGCTCTACGACCTTGAACTCCTTTAAAGTAGCACTGCCTGTTATGTAGTACTCGATGTGTGTCTCAATAGGGAATGGCTCTTCGAGGAGCTTCAGTGCTGCCTCACGACGCAAGAGATAGGCGTGGGCAGCTGTGAAGCTGTGGATTTGGCGCCAGCCCGTGCCCTCTATATCTTGAAAGATAGTGTTCGGCTTGTACAAGCCGAGGAGCCATATAGCCCAATCTGTTGGGGCGTTGGCCGAGAGTTCCTCTACTTTTTTCACTTGATCCTCCGTAAGGATGGCGTCGTCCTCCAGCACAAGACAAACAGGCGCACCACTTGCCACGAACTTGCGCCAGGCTGCAATGTGGCTCAGAGAGGATCCCACTGCACCGAGTGTGGCGATCTCGTAATGAGAGCGACGGTAGTTACGAAAAATATTGAGCTTGGTGTGGAGTGATATGCGCTTGTCTGTGCGCCAACGAAGTCCTTTCCCATTTACCGCGTGCAGCCGACGCAGACGACGGAGGCCATGCACGGCGGGTTGATCGGTGAATCTCTTCCAGCGATCGGGTCTCTCTTTCAAGTTGATTACATAGGCTGGAATCCGCCGTAAGTCCAACGGGGGTACCATCTTATATAGTGGTTAGAATCTAGTTTCTCCCACGACCACGTCCCCTGCCTCCTGCCCCTCCACCCCTACTAAACGCCGCCCCACGCGCCTTTGCCTGCAGGCCGTCTTGGAATAGCTTCGTCGCCGCCTCCAAGGTCAGCGCCTTTGGATCAACTCCGCTCGCTAATCCCACGAACTTTCGCCCTTTTCCAACGACATCCTTCTTGAAGAAATACACTCCGTAGGGACCGCTCCTGAACTCGAAAGGGCCGAGCGTATGCAGCGCTGAGCCTGCCGTGGTCTTTGCTCGAATCTTCTCAGATAAAGTGACCTCTGTGTCTTCGGGCTTCCACGGCACTTTCACGTCAGCACACTCTACATAGAAGCCGAATGGACCCTTCTTTTTGATCATCTCAGCTCCTTCGTATCGACCTACAACCTCTCCAGTTGCCGACGCCTCTCGTGCTGCTACGTGGGCTGCCACTTGCTCCTCCGTAATAGATCCGAACGCCACCCCCCCTTCTGGCCACCCGTAGAATGTGACCGGCTCCCCCTTTTTGCCCGTGCCCGTGCCCGTGCCCGTGCCCGTGCCCGCGGCCGCCTCACGCAAGAGAAGTGGGCCTTTCTTAGTCTGCACTGCCTTGATCCCCCCTGCAAAGTAGCGCTCGCGCGCCGTCCCAGCCGCCTCTGCGATCCCTCCTCCCCTTTTCAGTTGCTCATACCGCTCCCTGTAAGAGTCCCACGTATCCCTACAGAGTGCCTTCCACTGCTCTGTCCCCTCCGCTATTTTGTCCAGCCGCGCCTCCATCTGTGCCGTGAATTCATAGGCAAAGAGCCGGCCGAACTCGCGCTCGAGAAACTCAATAACAGAGACACCGAGCGCAGTAGGTGCCAACTTCTGTCGCTCAGCACCCACCTTCTTCTTTTCGGCGAGCTCCGTTGGAGGCCAGAACCCTACGCGCTCCAGGCGGAGACGTGGCACTGTTACTTCGCGCGCCGGCGTATCTCTCTTTTCAGCATAGGCCTTATCCATTATAGTCCCTACTAACTGTGCAAATGTACTAGGACGTCCAATACCCTTCTTTTCCAGCTCACGCACAAGAGTGGCTTCCGTATAGCGTGCTGGGGCCCTCGTCTCGTGCGGAGCGGCCTCTAGGATGCGCCACTTGAGCCGTGTGCCTACGTCAATCGCCGTTGCCGCCGCCCACGCAGCCGCCGCGGAATCTGCTGTGAGCCCGCCGCCCCCCGCGTCGTCGTCGTGGGCGTCGAGGTCCGTCACTGTCTTTTCACCGATCTTCTTCCACCCTGCAAAGAGAGTGCGACGCCACTGGGCGCGCCAGGCGAACTCAGCAGGATCCCCATCAGCCACAAACTCAATCGTGCGCTGCTCCCCTCTTACGGGGGCCATAACGGACTGAACAGCGCGCTGCCAGATGAGCTTGTAGATTCTGCGATCGGCCGCATTCCAGTCCTCGTCGCCAGGGAGATCCACCGTGTTGAAATGGGTGGGCCTGATCGCCTCGTGGGCCTCCTGTGCTTGTGGAGTGGGTGCAGCCCCCTCCTTTTTCTTGGGCGCCGGCGCCGCGGTCTTCTTGGCTGCAGGGGCCGCCGCAGCACCCACATACTCCGCCCCCAGTGTTCCTCGTACCCACTCCTCTGCAGCCCCCCTCGCCTCTTCAGAGAGAACAGCACAATCCGTCCGCATATATGTGATATGCCCCGCCTCATAGAGTCTCTGAGCAATGCGCATCGTATTCTTCGGCTGAATCCCAATGCCAGCTGAGACCTCCTGCTGCAGAGTCGATGTGATCAGCGGTTTCGGCGGTGCCTCCGTCGTGGGTCTCGTCGCCGCCTCCTTTACAGTACCCCCAGCGTCACCGTGAATGTTCTCGAGGTAGTTGCGCGCTGACTCTTCGTCCTCGAGTTCATCGACTAAGGCTCCCTCGAACTGTGTGGTGGGACCGACCCAGGCGCCGCTCACACGCCACGAGCTCTCAGCCCTGAACTCGCGGATCTCGCGCTCTCTGTCGCACAAGAGGCGCAACGCCGGCGTCTGACAGCGTCCTGCAGATAGCCCTTGCCCCACGTGTTTCCAGAGGAGTGGCGAGATAGTGAAGCCCACCATCATATCGAGCACGGCCCGCGCCTGCTGTGCCCACACTCGTGCCATATCGATGCGCCGCGGGGCATCCACAGCCGCTCGCACAGCTCCCGCAGTGATTTCGCGAAAGACGGCGCGCGGAGTCGTGGCGGGGTCGAGCTTGAGTAATAGGGCAACTGAATAGGAGATGGCCTCTCCCTCACGATCATCGTCAGAGGCCAAATAGATATTGGCCGCCTCCGAGGCCGCCTGCTTTAGGCCGCTTATGGCCTTCCCCTTTTCCTTGAGAAAGGCGAAGCGCGGTTCAAAGTCTCGCCCCAGTCCAACGGCATCCAGATCTTCCTCTAGAGCTCGAATGTGGCCCATTGTGGCAATGACGCGCCATCCGGGTCCGAGGAACCCCTGGATCTTCGAGCACTTTGCGGGGGACTCCACGATGAGAAGAGAGTATTTCGGCATTTTTGTCTGTGATTCCTATACCCCCTTTTTATCTTGCGCCCCCAGGCAATTTCGCGTCGCGCCCTCGCGCCGAAAGTTCGGCCCCCACTGTAAAGGATGAGCCGATTTCTTGATGATTCCGAGATGGAGGCACAGGTGAAGCAGAGCGGCAGCATTCAGATGCGTCGAGAGGACCCATCGACCCTCAGGGCCGCTCATATCTTCGGAAGTCCCGTGAAGTTCCCAGGAGTATTCCAGGCATTCAAGGGCGATCCGTATGCAAAGAAGTTCCCTTTTCAGACAGCGAAGCCGCCCAAGTCACCCCAGTTCGGATCTTCGCGGCCAGGGGCAAGCCCGAATGCCAGCCCTCGCTTGAAAGGGAGAGGGAGCGGAGGCACACCATCCCCCCTCTTAAGCGCACAAATCGGCACGTTGGTTAGAGTGGAGCCCCAGCCAGAGCCCGAGCCCCTCACCCTTTCAAACGAGACGCCAGAGGGAACATAGACCACATAAATGGACAGATTGTCCTTGTATAGTAGAAATGCCCCGTTCTAGAGGATCAAGTTCTAGGAGCTCAAGCCCAACTTTTAAGAGAATCACTCCAACTCCTCGTGCTCCTGTGACCCTCCCACCTTTAAGGCCACCGCCTCCGATGCCTTTGGCGCCCTCAGCCCCAGCTCCCGAAGCTCCCAGTCTCTTCTCTTCTATGAAACACGGCTTCGGCTTTGGCATGGGCAACTCCATAGCAATGAATATCTTCCGCAGCGACCCTAAGCCGGCGGCTGCCCCCCCTACTGCCCCTGTCCCTCCCGAAGTAAAGGAATATGTGCAGTGCCTCGAAAAGAACAATAATGACAAGGAGCTTTGTAAGCAGTATATGAGGGATTCGTAAAAGCAAGCACTGCCAAAAGACCACCACCACTAGAAGGCTCTTATGCTCTCTATTGGGCAGTTCATAACACCTGATAAGGCCATCGTCTGTACGCTCACCAGCAACGGCTACAAGTTTCTCACTCTCAATCTCGTACGCCTCCTCCAGAAGGCAGGTGTCCCCTGGAAGCTCTGCATTGTCTGTACGGACAAGGCCTCCTACCGCTTCTTTCGGCAAGAGAGTATTCCCTGCCTTCTTATGGATTCACCTTTGCCTGATAGTCAGCCCAAGATAACTCCATTCGGTTGTCGTGCTTTTCAGCAACTCAATCTCAAAAAACTCGAACTGCTCGCCGAACTCTGCGCCAGCGAGGCCGACTACATTGTCTATATGGACGGCGACATTGCTGTCTATGCCGATTTCCTGCCTGATCTTGTTCAGCGACTCGCGGCCGAATCCGCCGCTCCTATCCTCCTCCAGTGCGACGAGCAGAGCCGCGCCGATTGCTCTGGCGCCCCTTGTCCCAACGCCTGCACGGGATTCATTGCCTGGCGCCGAGCCGACGTCCCCGCCCCCCTCTTTCAAGTTGCTGGACAGGGCCCTCTTTGGCGCCAGTGCCCCGAGGATCAGGTGTTCGTCAATCATCGCCTGCGCGAACTCGCCATCCCTTTTCAGACTCTGCCCCGAGACAAATATCCCAACGGACAGTTCGCTAGCCTCTACGGAAAAGACACAGCTCAAAAGGGGAGCACGTTCATACTCCACTACAACTGGCGTGTTGGCGAGACGAAGCGGCAGTCTATGCTCGCAAACGGTGACTGGATTATCCCCTATTAAGGCGACGACTAGTAGGCGAACATCATACCACCGCGCCCACCATACACGCGGAAGACATTGTAGGTCTCCGCCCAGATATACACGAGGTATCGAGGTACTGCAGTTGGATCGGCAGAGCCCGCGTAGGGCTGCAGATCGAGGTGCAGATTGATATTTACAATCTTGTCAAGATTGGCTTCTCCTACTGGGAGACTTGGAGGGAAATGACCCGAGTGAAGTCCAAAAGGGATATTGTAATAATAGCGATGGATCCACGGGGCCTTGCGCTGCTCTAGTGCTGGCAAGAGGGAGCGGAAGATGCTCGGCGCCGTCGTCGAATATCGAAAGAGTTTCCCTTCATAGATGAGGGCCAGCGCACGCACAGGCTCCGAGTTGCGAAACGTATAGCCTGGTACGAGCTCCTCATAGACCTGCGGCAAGATACGGGACGCATTCGGCCACCAGGGCGCAATAGGGGCATCGACACCTGAGAGGTCGCGTGTGGCAAGGAATGGGGCATTATAGGCCGTCGTCTCCACCCTTTGAAGATAGAAGAAGAGGTTGCGCGTGGGATTCGGTACTTTCAAGTAGCAACTCACCTCTCGAGTCTGCTTCGTATCAACTGCATCAAACGCGTAGTGCTGAGTCACAGGGACCTGTATATCAGCGAGGCGGAAGCGATTGGCCTCAGGTGCATCAAGATAGATATATTCGGCCATAAGATATGTGTCGCCGAGCACAAGGTCCTTCGTGCCAGGCATCTGAATCCCAGGAATGACACTCACACGGCGGGTCTCATCAGGATTTCCGTCTAGGCCGGCAATAAGAACACCAGAGGGGTCGTCGTAATAGAAGGGGGAGTTCGCAAGGGGGAAGTAGGCCTCGCCGCCTGGAGGAGTGAAACCTGCAGCCGCCGTGGTTCCCGCTGGAACCGCCTGCTGTACAGTGGGAGGACACGCGCCTGTCCCCCCTGTTTCGCTGCCTCCGCCTCCGCCTCCGCCACCGCCACCACCTGCCCCGCCGTTCGAGCTCGATCCACCCAGTTTTCTCTGTGCGCTGCTCACATAGAGGGTATTGAGGGTGGCGTAGCCGATGCGAAGGCGCACCGGGTCCGCGTAGAGGGCGTCGATGGGCAAGAAGGTTCCCGCGTCGCCGAGGCTAAACCAGAAAGGAAGGGGGCAGACTGTGCGCGTCACTGAATCTCTGCCGAAGCGGCCAGGAACGAAGTTCGTCGAGTCCCGGGGCAGAAGACGATCCATGAGACTCACCTTTTCCAGGGGCGTGTAGAACTCGTCCATAACTTCGAGTAGGCGGCCGTCTATTTGTTCCACACGCGTACCTCCTATTTCAATCGTGGCCTGATTGAGGGTGGCGTGGGCAACCGAGTTCGTCCAGCCAAATACGGGGCCGGCAAAGGTGCGGTCATTCGCCTCGCACCAGGCACGGGCGGCGGCCTGGGATGACCCAATATCGGGCATTGTATTCACAAGATACAGCCTAGAAATGAGCTGACCCTTTGGAGGAAGAGTGATCGTCGCCGTTGTTCCAAAGTTGGGTCGGGTGTCAAAGTCGAGACGAACCCATTGTGTTGTGAAGCGTCCTGCACGAATGAAGGCTTTCACGAAGAAGTTGATGTTGGGCTGTCCTTTAAAGGGAAGCAGCCGACTGTCTTGTACGCCGCTATGGACCACACGTAAGAGGGCGGCCACCATCTACCGTCGACTATCAAAATAAGCATTTTGGGCCTTTAGCCAGGTTGGCGCAGGCCGCAGGCCCAGGGCGAATATCTTGCGTTTAATCAAGAAAGGGGGATGGTCCGTCCCACAGAAAACCCGATTCCGCGACATATACATCAAATATGGCTCGGCAAGAACCCACGTCCCGAGGAGTGGATGGATAGCGTCCGCGAGTTTGCCGACAAATACGCCTACAAATATACACTCTGGACGGATGCCAAAGTGAAACCGCTCGTGGCCGGTGCTTCGGCTGATATTCCTGGCTTCAAGGCGCTCTATGCATCCTTTAAAGATGAGCTGGCTGGTCGCGCAGATCTCATTCGCAAGCTTGTTCTCTTAAGAGAGGGAGGGGTCTATATCGACGCCGATTGTGTGGTTCTGAAGCCCGCCAAGTTCGCGCGGTTCCTCGATGACAATCGTGCATCCGTGTTTTTCGGCTGGGAGAACTTGCCGGCAGCACGCACACGAAAACTGGGACGCCTGGACCCCCAGATTGCCCGCGAGAAGCGAATGGTTGCAAATAGCATTATCGGAGCTGTGCCCGAGCATCCTTTTATGAGGGCGCTTCTAGATGGCCTCAATGCAAATGCCCGCGCAGAGGCCGGCAAGCAGGCCTGGCGCTGTGTGGGACCACTCTATGTCACACGAATCTATCATAAGTTGAAGTCAGCCCACCCGGATGTGCATGTGTATCCAATGCGCTATTTCTACCCGCGTCATTGGGGTGGCATAACGGACCCGGAACTCCATAAGAAGGTGAAGATTCCTGGGGAGTCGATGCTTTTCCAGTACGGCTACTCGACCAACAAGTTTGCCAAGATATTTGCCGAGAGGGCCAGGGCCAGGGCCAGGGCCACGCGAAAACGGCGGGCCTAAGCAGAAGGCGTATCGACCCCAAGATGGACGTAACATTTGCAGGTATTCGAACAATATATGCAAGTTTTACGGATATGTCGATACAGAAAGGTTCTGTAAAGGAGATGCTGCTGGCCTACACACGCGCACTCGAGGCGGAGTGCCAGGGCACGATGGATATTAGCCTCTTCATCTTCGGACTCCGCTCCTTCTTCTGTTGGCACGGGGCATCTGAAGTCCTGCGCGACGGGGCCACTATAAAGGAGATACAGGGAGCGTGGCTCCTGCAGAATGACGATGCATATAGCGAGTGGCTGCGATCGGCGGATGACGCCCTCGAGGGGCTCAAGTGGGAGAAGTGGGTCTTCCAGGCGAAGATGTCTATTCTAGAGGAGCTCGTCACTGCGGCCGTGGCTGCTGCAGCAGGGGCGCCTAAGCCCGCCGGCGAGTAAAGGCGGCACTGGCCCGTTTTGCACCGCCTGCCTGGTTCTTCTTTGCCCTCTTTGTAGGACGAGGAGAACCGAATCCTGGGGGGCGAGCACGTGAGCGCGAAGCAGGAGAGCGCGAACGCGATTTAGTTCTGGTTAGCGCCCCCATCACCGTACCAACCTCAGAATCGAACTTGTCGAAAATGCTCTTCGCCTTCTCATACGCTCCCCCTATAGGAAGTCGGTCCTGTAGCGTCAAACTAGTGCACGGCACGAGTACATCTTTAATGAACTCTTGCAGCGTATCAAACGCCACATCGGCCACTGGCATCGCCATTGATGTAGCACGCGCAAACCTTTCTATGCTCTCCTTTGTTTTCTCTTCGAACACTCTGGGATATATAAGATATATAAGTTCCAACAAGGAAAAACAGAGGCCATATGAATCAAAGCTTGGCTCCACAAGTTTATAAAAAGTTTTATATTTATTGCTGCTGCTGCCTATCTTTTCAGTAATAAAATCAGCGGATTTTACTAAACTATTTACTAGTGCCTTTTCATTTATAGCGAACTTTGGATTCAGTCTGTACTCGTGCATAGATGTCGTCTGTTGTACATATGTTTGAAATACACTTACAAACTTCCTTATTTCTCGTGGCGTTGAGCTTGACACCTCAGTGGCCAGGATCTCCTTTATATACGCTTCAATACTTTTCCCCTCTGGTATCCAAGTGAAGATTTGGGGCAGCAAACACTCAGGTGGATTATTATAATATCCAAGATTATGCATATAGTTATGAAAAAAATCATCCGTGCGGCTGAACCAGTCAAAGTCTATGATAGTTATGGCTCCTGTGCTAGGATCAACCATAATGTTCGTTGTGCGCAGGTCACCGTGAATGTACCCCTTTGCGTGAAATCTCTCAACTTGCTTCAAACATTTGAGAATCTGTTTGAATATGACGGATGCAGGGATCTTTCTCATGACAGCCAGTTCCTCATGCCTCCCCCTTTTAAGATCGTGAATACTGTAGCCGAGATTGGGCATACGCAGCGGATTCATAAATTTATTGGCAGGAATATATTTGCAGGCCTTGAGTGTGGCCGGCTTCAGATGCTTCCCTTTATAGGCTTCAAACTTGTAGGGATGTACTAAATGCCCGTCATTATCTGTCATTTTGTAAATACGCTTCGCGTCTTTTATAGCCTTTTTTAGATGATCCTTGTTAGTGTATAGCTTAGTCACATTCCCATCATAATATTTCCAGCTCGGATCGTTTCCCTCCACATTCACATTAGGAAGTGCTGGCTTCACTACACAGCCATATGAGCCCGCTGCAACGAAATCGGCGTTTAGCTTGGGTATTTCTTCGGATGGAAAAACGGATTCGTCGGACTTTGAGGCCGACGAGGACCTTGACGAGGTCGAACCGGTCCTTGACATCCCTTCTACTCTTCCTCTCGAGATTTATACGCAGCAAGAATCCGCTTGACACTGTAGTACTCTGGCCGAATCCTCCCCCCTTTAGTGCAGTCGAACTCGAGCACGGGGCGGAGCATATATTCGGGTATGGGCTGATAGCAGCCCACGAGACCCCCCACAATACACGCGTTCGTGTCCGTGTCGCCCCCTTTCAAGAGAACTCTATAGATGGCATCCTCGTAGCTCACCTCGGGATGCCGCAGGAAATGCATTGCCATCGCGAAAGCATAGCGGACGTGGCCGCTGCAGTCGGTGCAGTCGAGATCCTCAATATCAAGAGAATCGAACTCGAACCAGCGTCTCACCTTTTCAGATGTTATGCGCTCACTCGCCACGTAGTCCTTGAGAATCAAGAGGACGTGGCTAGGGGGCTTTCCTTGTAGGAGATGATACAGGGCCTTCACATATATCTTATTGACTTCTACGCAGGCTACACTCGGGTGCGAGAGCAACGCATCCGTCTCGGCAATGTCTTCATCGACTCCCTGCATCTTCATATCCAAGAGACTAGCCCACGTGGCCAAGGCAGTCGCCCGCATCAGCGCACCATTCGCCTCGGACTCCATATTCCACTCCAAGACCCATTTTTCAAAGGCCTCCATCGCCTCAGGAATCAGGGGTTCGTTCGAGGTAGGATCAAGCACGGCCCTTGAAGCCATCATGAATGCCCTCTTACAAGTCCAGCCAACGTCAAAGGGGCGAGAACGAATCCACTCGGCATAGGCCCGCACAAGGTTGGTCCGTGGGATACCGTAGCCGTCCAAGTGCGGTGATATGTGCTGCCAGGCCGCAAGGGTGAGCTCGCCGTCATCGGTTATTTGTCCCGGACCAACGTTGTGAGCCCCTCCCCCTGGCATAGTCATTGCACGCCGCACTACCTCTGGAGTTATGTCGAAGTCGTCCATAAACTCGAGAGTGGCCCCCGCCGCGTCCCCCACAAGAGCACCAAGCATGGCTCGAAAGGCTGGATTGATCTGCGCTGATGTCTGCATCTTTTTAGCTACCTTTCGTTGGCACCCCCCTGCCGCATCAATTTCGCAGCCCATCTTTAGAGGAGAATGTTGCTCACCGCGTATCTCAGCGATATCCCCCAACTCGTGAAGGATGCCACTGTGGAAATGAAGGTGCGCCGTGAGGGATTCCAGGGCACCTATACTCCTGGGGCCACACTTACACTGATCGTGGTCACCCTTTTTGCAGCTATCTCCGCCGCGGCGGCTGCGTGGCTCTCCTGGACGTACAACATGTACATCGGGACACCCACGGCTCTCGCCTTCGTCTATGCCATTCTCTGCTTCCTCTTTTCCGACTTCTACTTTATGATCTACGCATTCTTCCTGAATCCGATTTCCTCCAGTGGGTTCGTTACACCACCTGCGGCCCGCAACAATAAGCGGGGTGCGAAGTGGAATAACAACTCCTAGAGGCCCGAGCAAAAAATCGGCCAGGGCCTACCTCTCCTTTTGCGTAAGAGGGGATGGACTATGACTGAATATGGGGGCACCTATTTTTTTATAGGGGATTGTGATGACAACATAGTCGGTATTTGTAGGCGGTGCCTGGCCTTTGCCCTGCCCCCTTTTTGGCACAGCGAGACTGAATCGACTCAACTTCGCCCCGCTGAGGTCTGTATCCACCTCTTGAATGTATCGTGGTAGTACAGTCCCCCCTTTGCTGCTCATTTAGATTGTGCGGCTTAGTTACTCTTTATGTGACTATTTGCCCAATTTTTGCAGTTTCCGCTTTTCAAGAATGGCCTCCAACTGACGCACGTGTTTCTGTGTGTAGGGACTGTTGGCTTCGCGGCGCCCTCCCTTTCCTTTCAGCTCGCGCCTTGTCTTGGGTTCCGTGTGATCCATTGTCTTTGCTAAAAAGTGGAGGGGTCACTTTTTACTTTCAATTATGTTTATTGAGTGGGGTTAGCCGCCTCTGCCGCCTTCTTTGCCTCTCGCGCTAGCTTTGCCGCCGCCTTCTGTTCCTCTGTCATCGGCTTGCGTCCTCTCTTCTTCTCTTCAGAGGTGATGCCCTCTGTAGCAGTCGCGGCCGCCTCTGCAGCCACGGGAGCCTCTGCAGCCGCGGGAGCAATCTGCTCTTCTACTGTTGTCCAACTCTCCCAACTCTTGCGCTCCTCCAGAATACTGGCTGCATCCCACTCTTCATACGTCCTCTTGCTCTTCAGATGCTTGGCAAACTTCTTGGAATCCGCCACTCGCTTGAATGCCACACCTCCCTCCTTCAGAGCCCTATCAACTACTTGCGTGAATTTAATCCAGACATTCGCCTCCCTCTTGGGCGCATTCGGATCACGCTCCCTCTTCACGCGCCGCTTCTTGCCTCCAGAGACCGCAGCTCCACCCACCAACTCACGCAGAGCCGCCAAGCGTACCTCCATATCCTTAATCGTCTCCAGAACACTTGTCAGATTAGCTACTACTGCTGCCATTTTCAAGATATAACTAGCCGGATTTTATGCCGGTCATTAAGCCACATTGTCAAATCAATTTTGCCCGCATAAAAAATATTTCGTTTCAATCCACCCATATTCAGTCAATGCATACTCAATCAAGGCTAGTATGTTCTCTTGGGACTCTCGATATTAAGAGGGATGAAAGAGGGCACATTTGCCGTGTTACGCAGCCTAGTCTCGCCTCCTGCCAAGACATTTTTAATAGACCCGTAACACACTCTCTCTTGACATTCCTCCTCTAGTAGGACATCCTGCATCTTGGCCAACTTCCGTTTCGCCTTTCGCAACTGGCGCTTGGTGTCCTCCAACTCGTTCGACAACTCGTGTGCCCTATTTGCTATTTCCTCCCAAGAAGCTCGCATCTTCTCATTTGTCGATATCTGGGCATCCAGGGCTGCCCGTAGATTATTCACGATCTCCACTGTAAGCTGATCTGTACGTGTGCTCTCCATTTTGTCCGCTCTAACTGTCCTGTAAAAATATTCAACGGAGCCCACGGACCCAATTTTGTCCTAGTTTCCTCTAGTTATACATATACTCTACTTGCTGAATACGCCCCAAGAGATCATCTGGATGCGTGAGACTGCTGCGTTTAAGAGGAGCACATATTGCATAATGCCTGCTGTAGTTCTCGTAACTCAGTCTAGCCAGTTTCGACGTGGTTGAACTGGGATACATCTCAGCAAGACTAATATCATTCAGTGTGTTTTGTAGGAATCGCGCTGTGAGATCATCCTCTGTCATGAGGTTGAGTTCCTCCAGTTCTCCCTCTTCGAGCTCTAGACGGGGAATAGGAGATGGCGCTGCGTCATCCTCGTCAGCCATCTTCGCTCTAGAGTTGGGCCGAGCAGGAGCCATGAGTAGGCCAGAACTCGTCCTGGGTCGTCTAGGAGGCGTGGCATAGAGTTGGCTCTCATCGTCAAAGGGGGGGATCGTAAGAGGAGAGAGGCCTGGGGGGCGAAGGAGAGGAGAATAAATAGCGTGATCGTAGGCCCTATGTCTTCTCAGGAAGTCCTCTGCCATTTCTAGAACACGCGCGCGACCCACCTCCACGGCGAGTGCGTCCAAGAGATTACAAGAGCTGCTTGCCATCTTTATCAGTTCGAGCGAGAAGTATGCCAAAAATGGGGGCCGCGTGCCACATCAATTTTGTCCCCCCTTACTCCCCCCCTTACTCCCCTTTTACTTTTACGTGGGCACCAGACCCCTTTTGTCCTACACCCAAGATATCCATCTTGGCCTCAGCATACTTCTGGATCTGACTGGCCATCCAACCATATGTGGCCCAGTTCTGCTCTCGCGATGTCTGTAGAATACCAATGTAGTGATCCAGCTTCATATTGCGAATGGCCACGCTATCATTCTCAAGATCATGCGCAATCTCATCAATACCCCACTCCTTTGGAATAGGCGCCCCCTTTTCCGTGCATTTCAGAACACCCAAGTAGGATATGCGGGCGTCGTGCGCGGCGATATAACTCGTGAGTTGATTGTATGAACCACAGAGGGATTCGATCCGCTCATCCAAGAGAAGAAGTAGGGCATTTCTTGTCTCGGATTCCAGGGGGGCGATGTGTATTGCCTCTATCTTCTCCTTTAAAGATGTGTGCGAGCGCTTCAAGGCTTCACCGAGTTCATCGACTTCGAGTGAGCGATTCGAGATAACCAGAATCATCCCCATAATCACGGCCCACAGGAGAAATGCCCAGGGCAAGATAGTGACGCTTTCTTGATATGTCAGCATTTTCAGTTTCCTAGTATGAGTCGCAAGAAGAAGACTATTATACCGAGAATATTTACAAACTCTTCGATTGTCATCGTACCCACCTCTTTTAAGCCCTATTAGATCAATTTTTGGGTCGAGCGTGCCGAGTAAAAATGCTGTGGTGTGGTTGAGTGCATCGCTCTATTTAGATTGCATCAATATCGATCTCGTCGTCATCCCAGTTATTTGGTGTCTTGCGTGGAGAGAGGGCGGTATGCTCTAGCTCTTGCGGTTGGCCGACCTCGGCCGGCTTACTCTGAATGGCTGCCATCTCTACAGTCGCACTGGCCTTCTTCGCCCTACGCCGCGCACGAATGGCCTCCTCATCATCGAGACCAGTTACTACAACCTCCACTCTTGAGCGCGTGACATCGACGATCCCCTCGCGCAACTTGCTGCCTGCCTCTGCCTTCTGCCTGTATCTGCCGACCAACTCCTCTGCTGCCGTTTCACCTCCCTCTTCCCTTTTCTTCGTTTTGTGACCCTCCTCTTTCGACTCCTCCTCGCTCCTATCAAACAAGTCATCAATGTCCGCGTGCTCACCGAGGAGCTTCTTGCTCACGCGGCCCGATTTGCGCAGACGCTCCATATCACTCTGACGATTCACCACGCCGACGACCTCGAGAATACGTGAGATGTCCCCCTCCACCATTACAAAGCAGCCTGGATCTACACAAGTAGCACTCCCTTTTCCGCCTTTGAACTTGCCTCGCACAAGAACAGTGACATCTCGAAGACTACCGTCTGTCATCTCGAGCTTTGCCGTGAATTGACAGAAGCCGAGTGCCTTCTCAACGCGCGCAATCATATACTTACCTTCCGTCGTCGCCGCCTCCAGTGCCTTCATCTTGCCCCAGGCCTGCGCCGCCTTCTTCTTAGCATTAGCAGTGCGAGCCATCTTAGCTTTTGCCTCTTAGATGTGTCGATATAGAGAGTGTGATACTAAAAAGGGAAGGCGTGAATGCGGTCAATTTTGGTGCGTGATTGCCCTCTACTCAATCTGCATTAGATGATTGTACAGCGTAATAAGAGATGTATCTTCGTAGAGTTGATCGGCAGTAATAATACGTTGCAGACGCTCGAGCTGTTCTTGTAGTTCGTGGCCATAGACACCCCTTCTGCGGTGGGGTCTCACATCTTGAGGAACGGCTGGTGGGGGCGGTGGGGCCTCTTCCCCTGGTGCTTCAGACGTCTCAGATGCCTCAGGTGCCTCAGATGCCTCAGATGCCTCAGGTGCCTCAGCCTCTTCAGATGCCTCTTCAGAATATTCTTCCTCTGAACTCGCAGGTGCCTCTTGGGCTGCAGGAGCCGCAGGAGCCGCAGGAGCCGCAGGAGCCGCAGGAGCCGCAGGAGCCGCAGGAGCCGCAGCAGTCGCAGGTGCCTCTTGGGTCGCAGGAGCCGCAGGACTCAAGAGAGCGAGAACATGAGGCACAGGTTCCGCGCGCACCACAGGTACCACAGGTTCCACTGGAACAGGAGGCATTAAAGGCTCTATCATACTCCAAACAGATCTGGCCTTTTTAGCTTTAATATCCCCAACAACTCTTATAAAGTTCAAAGGTAAGCTATCGCCGTTGTGCTGATTCTTATTTTCCTGAATATTCATAACACGATCCTGATGATTCTCTTCCTCGTTCTGCCTGGACACTGGATTAAACTCCACATCGCACTGCATAATATTAATACGGAAGTTAGATTCTGGGTTACCTCTATCATTCGTCAGCTTTTCTGAAGGAGGAATCAGGCCAACTATTTGACTATTACGCACAAGGCGATATGATCCTAGGAACTCATTATTTTTTCCAATATGAAACTCATTGTATTCAGCATATATTTTTGTTGCAGTTATTCTTTTAGGATTATTCACATCAAAGATACGAGCATCACGACGTAAGCCCACCTTTACAGTAAATGTTCCTACGAGTGTATATCCGTTAGTATTCGTCACTATATCACTAACGTGTTTTGAATATCCGCGCCCAGCTTTTACGATCTCCATTAGTTTTCCATCATTTATCCAGATAAATCTGTCAGTCTTTGTTGATGGAGAGTACCAATGTTCGATATTTTCCTCGGAGATTCCGTAGTAGTATTCGGTCTGGTCACCCCCAAAGTAGTCGTACATGGGTAGTGTCGTCCTACCCCGTTCATAGTCGTTGCACGTGATATTAACTGTATCACGTCCAAATACACAACCTATACGATCAAGGGGATTCATAATGCGATCATCAATATCTGCATTTGTTTCATTCTCAGTGTTTGTTTCACCCTCAGATATGGGCACGAAGTTCTTCCAGATCGTCTCGCGTAAGAGTGGGTTGGTCCGAAAGACAATCGTAGTCCCGTGAGCCTCGCCCTCCGCAGAGAGCATTCCATTCTCAGCCCTCTCTTTATTGAACTGCTCCGTTTCCTCCTCCGTCATTTCCGTAACAGAGATCATTCCCGTATATACACCCCTGTTGTGGATGAGATCCCAGGGAATACTGACGTGATATCCTCTCACAGCCCCCCTCTCACGCGTATAGAGATCCACGTGAGTCTTCCTACTCAGGATTGACATCGACGGCTTCGCCCCTATTCCAGAAACACCACGACTCGTATCCGCACTGTGATTCTCACGGTGCATCGAGAACATATTGCCTAGCGCAACTCTGTTCATTCCGAATGCATTGTCTATGAGGCGGGTGCGCTCTGATCCTACGCTGAAGACTATCTTCTTTTCCGCCAATGTAGCACCAGTCCTATCAAGCTTATCAAAGGCGTCCATCGTATTTGCCACGAGCTCCAAGAGGGACTTCTCAGGAGTAAATCCTCTGCGAGTAAATCCTTTCAGGTAGCCTGACTCATCGATGTTGCCGATCATAACTGGGGCGTGCTCCATTTTTAAAGGCTCTGTATGTAAGATAAGAGGTGTTGCTAACTAAAAAGGAGTGGGCAGCACCCCCTCAATTTTGATCCGATTCTCTATTCCGAGTCCCTATTGATTGCAAATACTGAGCTGATTGAGAGGCGCGCTCTCTACTGGAGCATCCAGTAGATTATCAAGGTTCGCGTCCTCCTCTATAGACCAGTCGAGTTTGGCGCAGTCTGGGCGGAGCTCAAGCGCCTCTAGCACATTCCTCAAGGTGAGACGCTCTACCCCAGGACTCGTGAGGAAGTATTCGTTGCTGTACCCCTCGGCACTGACCTCATGAATAAAGACACGCCCTGATGGTTCGTGCCAGGAAATGTCATAGCAACGGTCTCCTCGCGATATTTGGCAGCGCTGTTGCAGCTGCTCTATAAACTCCTCAAACGTGAAGCCGCCTTCGTACTCATAATCCACGTCACCGTAGGCAGACACGGCACGGCGGCTCAGGGAGGTTTGCTCGTATTCGACTCGCATTTTCGGCAGAGGTGGGATGCCTAGTGGATACAGGGTTGTAGCAGTCAATTTCTTAGACCCATATGAAAAAGGACAAGAGCGCGCTTACCTCGCTCTCTTGCCCCTTTCGTCTTATAGTTTTTTTTGATTGTTTTGGTTTGTGCCACTTATACAGAGGCGTACATAGATTTGAATGTCTCGAGAGTATTCACCTGCTCCCTTCGACCAGTATCATAGCGCAGAGCCACGCCCAACTCTCCTCCGCGATAGCAGATAGTTAGGCGGTGTGAGCCACTACCCCAACGAGGCTGAGTGCGGATATCCTGCTCGTAGTCGAATACGCGCCACTCTCTGAGATATCCCTTATACTTCCCATCGACCAGCCCCTGTTCCTCTGATCGCACGAACGGATTCAGGCGGAAACGATGACCTGTCACGCGTGTATTCAGAATGCTCATAAGAGCAGGGAAGTCGTCCTTTGTGCAGGGATAGAACTCCACGCCAAAGACGGGATGCTCGCGAACTCCTCCTCTCACGCGTGCAGATACGGCTATCTCGGCAGCACAGCCGAGACCCTGTAGGGCAATATCAGCCGCCTCTTTCGTCAGGGGGGTAGGGTAGCGAGGGTGAAGGGCGTGATTACCGGCAGTACTCCGAACCTCATAGAGGGGCCCCGTACCGAGACCATCGCGCTCCATTCTCCGATGATCTACTTTGCGAATCTCCCAATCGACCTTCATGTACTCGCTGTCGATGCGCCCTGCAGAGAGGAGGAATGTCTTGCGATGGCCATATACGCGGATAGGCTGGAACCCCCCGTAGCGCTGCTCGTAGTGATTTACGCGCTCCTGAGCCTGAGAGACAATAGAGTAGGTCACCTTGTTGCGGTAGTCGTGCGTCGCGAAGATGCGATCGTGACAGACCCACTCTGTAGAACGAGAGGAGGTCTGATCAATCACCACAATGATGGGTCTGTCTCGTGCCATGAGCATCCACTCTTGCTTCTTCGACCAGTTGATGTTGCGAAGACTAATGTTGTCGGCAAGAGCGCCGCGCCCGATCTCTGCCTTCTCGCCCTTGTCCATCAGGATGCTGCAGTCGGCGAGTTCGGGCACAGAGGAGATACCGTGGAGGAACTGGTAGATTGCCTTGTTGTTCTTGTCCTTCCCTTGTCCGCGGGTGAGTTCGCTATAGGAGAGGCGGAGCACGATGATGTTGCGCGCTGATCCTCGTGCGATCTCGGCTTTCAAGTCGCTAAGTATCTGAGTGCCCTGGGCGGACAAGCGGATAGTGGCGCGAGAGGAGCCTGGATAGAAGAAGGGCTCGGCTTCGAACACGAGGCCTGCATCCAAGAAACGGGCGGGCCCGCAGTATCCAGGGGGAGGAGTGTATTCCACTCGCTCCCCCTGCATAATCTCTTGGATCATATCTTCGTGCTCTTCCTCTTCTACCTCTCCAGAGAAGAGGACTTCCTGGGGAGTAGCACTGTAGAGGATTGTGAAGACGCGCTCGTCCTCACGGATTGCACGATATAAGATCGAGAGACTCTGGTGTTCGCCAGAGCCATAGTCGCACTCGTCCAGGTGGAGCACAACCTCCTTTCCAGACTTTACGTTTTCTCGGACCCACTCCAGACATTCCCTTGCGTTCTTGTCTTTTGTCACTGGGAATACACGGAGATTGTGGTGCCTGAGTTCGTCGCGCTGCATTTCGTCGGCTGTGCGGTGCCAGGCCGAGATGAACGCATGAACACGGGCTGCGGGGCCTGCCTGGTGGTCACGGATGGCGAGATACTCGGCCATCTCACGCTTACCACACTTTACAGGGGCGCGAATAAGGATGCGGCGGCACTCGCGCGCATCCAGAAGGGGAACGACGCGGTCGTTCAGAAATGTCGTGAGGTGGCTGCGCTCACGTTCGAAGATAGCCACGGACCAGGGTTTGGGTGTAGAAGATGCCATTGTTGCTGGGTTGCTCATTACTTTGAAGATTGCTTTGAAGATTGCTTGCTTGTAGTCCTAGGGATCGGTATTCCTAAGAGGAGGGCTTTCAATTTTAAAAGGAGCGGCGTGCCTCTTAGGGGCTGAGCCGCCAGACAATGAAAAAGGAGAGCGCTTACCTCGCTCTGCTTTTCCGTTATTGTATTTGTATTTTGTCTTGTGTTTGTACTGTACCCTCCTTACTCCTTCATCTCGGCCTCAGCCAGATCTGCTGGCTCAGGAACGCTGGCGTCGATCTTGCTGCCATTGAAGCGGCCCACCCACTCGAAGTCCATCGTCACTACATCTCCGCGCTCGTTTGTGTAGTAATCCTCGCCGTCGTGAGTCCAAGAGTAGAATCGCAGATCCACAACCTTGGGCTTGGGTTTGATCTGGATCTTCTTGGGCGCTGGTGCAGGAGCGGGGGCAGCCACGGGCTCTGGTGTAGGAGCGGGGGCAGCCACGGGCTCTGGTGCAGGAGCCGCGGGCTCTGGCTCAGCCGCAGCAGCCGCAGCAGCCGCCTTCTTCGCCTTGCGCTCTGCCTGCTTCTGATTGTGAGCCTCCAGTTCCTCTGGCGTCATCTCAGACACCTTCTTGGGACCAGAGCGCTTCTTCTCAGAAGTGCCTTCAGGAGCTGCCTGCTTCTGTGTCTCTTGCTTCGAGACAGCAGGTGGCTCCCAGCCATCCAGAGCCGCTACGATGTCCTCGTCTGTCCAGTCAGTGTAGGGCTTCTGACTTTTCAGATCAGAGGCGAACTGCTTTACTCGAACAGTAGGCATCTTGTGCTCCTTATCGACGCCAGTACTCTCTTCGTTTGCGCGGATCAGAGCTTCCACGCGGACAGTGAAGAGAATCCAGGGATTCGTAGTGGGACCACGGGGCTCACGAGGGGGTTTGGCTGCCTTCTTAGAGGGTTTCTCTTCAGAGGGGGCAGTAGGGGGGGCAGTAGGGGGGGCAGTCAGAGGCA
>Ga0209972_10000730_pt1 | contig 32361 bp, 28 predicted proteins | sample NOAtaG_7_FD_187302 | JGI IMG/M metagenome (GOLD analysis project Ga0209972, IMG submission 187302) | Freshwater lake microbial communities from Lake Erie, under a cyanobacterial bloom - NOAA_Erie_Diel1S_2200h metaG (SPAdes) (version 2) | ecosystem: Environmental > Aquatic > Freshwater > Lake ...
AAATTGTTTGGTACAGATGGCATTCGTGGACATGTCGGTAGTTTTTTGACTGCCCCATTAGCCCTAGAAGTAGGAATTAGTGCGGGTAAGGTTTTAAAAGAGCGGGTGGAATTGGAGCGCGATCGCCAGAATGCGAAAGTAATTGCGATCGGGCAAGATTCTCGGACATCGGGCGATATGCTATCGGCAGCAATTTCCGCAGGTTTGACATCCGCAGGTTGGGATGTGTGGCATATTGGGCTATGTCCTACGCCTGCGGTTGCCTATCTCACGGCTAATTCTCCTGAAATCTATGGCGGTGTAATGATTTCCGCTAGCCATAACCCACCAGAAGATAATGGCATTAAGTTCTTTGGCAACAATGGCACAAAACTTTGTAGCGAAACTCAACAGGCGATCGAAGCTTTGCTCGAATCACGGACTCATATCGCTCTTACCAACCCTGCTACAGGTTGGGGCAAGTATCAAGAAAAGGCTCACCTAATTGCAGACTATCAAAATTCCCTTCAAAACTCGATCAATACGGATTTAAGAGGATTAAAGGTAGTTCTTGATCTGGCACATGGTTCCGCCACTCGCGTTTCCCTAGAAGTATTTCGCAATTTGGGCGCAGAGGTGATTTGCCTCCACCAAGAACCCGATGGCGATCACATTAATGTAAATTGTGGTTCCACCCATCTCGAACCTCTCTGCGCTGCCGTCAACGAACATGGCGCAGATATGGGCTTTGCTTTTGATGGTGATGCTGATCGTGTTTTAGCCGTTGATAGCAATGGGCGCGTCGTTGATGGTGACTACATTCTTTACCTCTGGGGTCAAGAGTTACTAGAAAATAATCAACTTCCCAACAGCGCGATCGTCACAACCGTAATGGCAAACCTCGGCTTTGAAAGGGCATGGCAAAAGCTGGGCGGTAACTTAGTGCGGACTGCCGTGGGCGATCAATATGTCCATGCAGAAATGGTGCGATCAGGTGCAATGCTTGGCGGTGAGCAGTCTGGTCATGTGCTATGCCGTCACTATGCTGTCAGTGGCGATGGTTTACTAGCTGCTTTGCACCTGGCGGCTCTCGCCAAGCAAAAAGCCCCCCTCGCCGAACTAATGGATCAGAGCTTCCATCCCTATCCACAACTTCTCAAAAATGTGCGTGTCGAAGATCGGGAATTGCGCCGCAATTGGCAGACCTGTGATGCACTTGTGCAGGCAATCACTTTAGCAGAACAGGATTTAGGCGATCGTGGTCGAGTATTAGTTCGTGCTTCGGGTACAGAACCATTGATGCGGGTCATGGTGGAAGCCGAAACTCTTGACCTTGCCCAACATTGGACAAGTAGCCTCACGAGAATGATTCAGAAACAACTAGTTAAAGCCTAAACAATGTGAGTTCGGGATAATTTGAAACAGTCTTTGAGAGAGGGTTTGCTACGCAAACCCTCTCTCAAAGCCCAAAAGTAAAAGCCTTGCTTAGCAAGGCTTTTACTTTTGGGCTTTTAAAACTTGCCAACTTAACCCGAACTCACGTTAAACTATTAGTCATGGGAGTTACTTCGCTGAACTTGTTTTTCTTATTTTCAGCTTATCGGTTTCTCCCTTTTTTTGTCCTTTTCCTTATCCCGAACTCACGTTCTTTTAGTTCATCGAACTCACGTTATTAGGACTTACGCACTGGGTAGATGTGGTGCGGGCAAAGCCCGCACCACATCTACCTCAATCCTAAGAAATTCGTTCGGTTTGCGTAAGTCCTAGTTATTTGTTGACTAGATTGCCAAATTACTAGAGGGAATAGAGGGAAGCTAAGCATTCCCCCATGAAAAGTAACAAAATATAATTAGGCGATGCTCTTAGTGTTTAGCTAATCATTAATGGCGATCGCCTGTTCTAGGGTGTTAACATTGACAAGCCCCAAGCTAGGGGCATTCCGTTTGACTAGTCCCGTTAAGACCTTGCCAGAGCCTACTTCAATCACCTGATCATAACCTTGCTCAGCGAGATACAAACAAATTTCACGCCAACGTACGGGCGAGGTCATTTGTTGGGTTAGGCGATCGCGCAATACCTGTCCAGCAGTCGTAGCATCATTTGGCTCAACATTAGAAATAACTGGGATCTTCGCATCATTAAAGATTGTCTGTTCAAGAACTTGAGCAAACCTTGCGGCGGCTTCTGCCATGAGAGGGGAATGGAATGCCCCACTGACAGCGAGGGGAATTGCACGTTTCGTTTTTACCTGTTCCACAATCAATTTGACCGCCGATTCTGTTCCTGAGATGACAACTTGATCGGCGCTATTATCATTGGCAAGAATTACATTTTCGGTCTTGGCGATCGCTGCTTCGAGTTGGTTGCGATCAAACCCAATCAAAGCTGTCATTGCACCACCGCTTGCCTCAGACATCAATAGCGATCGCTGCTTTACCAATTCTAAACCTGTCGCAAAATCAAACACACCTGCAGCATAGAGCGCACTATACTCACCCAAGCTATGTCCAGTCACAGCATCGGGCTTTGCCCCCTTTGATTGCAAGACATCCGCAAGAATTGTGGAGATAACATACAAACTTGGCTGCGTAAACTGCGTTTTAGAAAGTTCTACCGCGTCAGTTTGCACTTTTTCTAAAATTGACCAACCCAAAATTTGCTCAGCCTTGGTAAACTTGTCTTTACCCACATCCGCAAGATCTAAACCCATCCCGACAGCCTGAGAACCTTGCCCGGGGAATATCCATACTTTTTTTGTCATTTTTAGCAATTTTTTTAGTAATTTTTTGTGACCTGAGAACAAAAATTAGTACCATCTTGTGACACTAATATTCCTTAAAAAATAGGTTAACTAATGATCTTCGCATATACAGCGCTTTGCGCTTACTTAAAACCCAGAAATATTTTGGAAAGCGGCGCGAAGCGCCGCTTTCCAAAATATTTCTGTACTACTCAAAGCCTCAACAGGCTGTAGCAATCCTAAATGGTTTGTGGAAAGCGTATTCGAGATGGGGCGCACTTTCCACAAATCTAAAAATCTACAAATGATTTGACATCAGTTCAACGAAGGTGAAAAATGGTAGACCTGAGAAGCAATTGTTACCATTTTTCAACATTTGCACGGAACATCGCGCCAAATGTATTAACTTAACCAATCTGATAAGTTTGATTGCGCCCTAACTCCTTGGCTCGATAGAGCGCATAATCAGCCGAAGTAACCAATGTCGATGCTGGGGAGTCAATTTTAGGAATTAAAGATGTTACTCCCATGCTCAAGGTCACAAACTTACTAATATCCGACTTCTCGTGAGGCAGTTGTAAGTCTAAGAGCTTTTGCCGAATTACTTCGGCAACCTGAATAGAACCTTCGATATCCGTATGGGGTAATACTAAAATAAACTCTTCACCACCATACCTTACGGCAAGATCTGCAGGACGGCGCAACGATTGTTTGAGCAACAGTGAAACTTTGCGTAAGCAATCATCTCCTGCAATATGCCCGTAGGTATCGTTATAGTTTTTAAAAAAGTCAATATCACACATGATTAGAGACAGAGGCTGCCCCTCCCTTGCCAACCTTTGCCATTCTTGTTCAAGGTATTCATCAAAACAGCGCCGATTCGCTAACTGGGTTAAGCTATCTATGTTAACCAATCTCTCTAATTTAGCATTAGCCTCTTGGAGCAAGGTCTCAGCTAAAATTCGACTACGAATTTCTTGTTTTAATAGTTCATTCTGCTCCTGTAACTGTCTTTGTAATCTTCTTAATGTAAGTTGATTCTCGACTCTTAAGAGTACTTCTGCAATTTGAAATGGCTTGGTGATGTAGTCTACGCCCCCAACAGCAAATGCTTCTACTTTGTCTAAAACATCATCCCTTGCACTAATAAAAATAACGGGAATTTCACGGGTGAGGTCGCTGGATTTTAAATTTTTGCAGACTTGAAATCCATTCATATTCGGTATATTGATATCCAGCATTACCAAATCAGGTAACTTTTCATTCGCATTAGCCAATGCTGTTGCCCCATCAGTAACACCATAAGCCTCATAACCTTTACGAGACAGTATTGTTAACAATAGTTGCAGATTATGAGGTGTATCATCTACAACTAAGATATATTCCTTGTTTGTGATGGCGTTAAACGGTTGCATTTTTTATCATTAAGATATCTTGGGCATTGAGAGCGCAATACTAAAAACTCTATCAACCTATATTTTTGTATAAGGATTTTGAGAAGCTCCTCAATCAATATCCTATATGTTGTTGAAATATGCAGGTAATTCTACTCAACTACAGCCTCTTGAAGCTTTGAGAAGTACAGAAATATACTTGAACTCGTCACGAAGCGCTACTCTCTACAATATTTCTGGGTTTTAAGTAAGCACAAAGAAATGTAATTGCTTACTAGGTTGTTTATCTACTCTTAGACCGTTCCAATGGCTAAACTTTAAATATTTGTACATGAAAATCTGTACAAATGAGAGAGACATTACAATCTTACTTCACTATCTATTGCCATATCAGTTAAGATACAGATTATAGAATGATTTTCATTTTGCCTACCACAAAATGAAATCTTAAATTTGTTTATTCCCCCCTATTTTCTAATGTCTAGTAGTGCATCTCAAAGAATCGATCTCTCAGGAAGCGCTTTGGGAATGGTTTCAACTATTAGTTTTCCTGCAATTGTGGGCACTGCCGACATGATGCTCAAATCCGCAACGGTGCGATTAGTTGGCTACGAAAAAGTTGGCAATGGTTTTTGTACGGCGATTGTGCGGGGGCAGATTACAGATGTACGTATGGCTGTAGAAGCAGGAGCCGAAACTGCACGAGAATTTGGACAACTAGTTTCGACAATTGTTATCCCACGTCCATACCCTAATTTGGAGGCAATTTTACCAATTAGTAACCGACTGTGCCAATTGACCGATGGGCGTTATAGTCGACTTAGTAATCAGGCGATCGGACTATTAGAAACACGCGGCTTTCCTGCAATGGTAGGAGCCGCCGATTTGATGCTGAAATCAGCCGATGTGCATTTAGCAGGCTATGAAACTATTGGTGCAGGGCTGTGTACAGCGATTATTCGTGGCAATGTTGCGGATGTAGCGATCGCGATCGAAGCAGGAATGAATGAAGCTGAGCGTATTGGCGAATTTCATACCCTGATGATTATTCCTCGTCCCCTTGATGATCTTGAAGAAACATTGCCAACTTCCGAATATTGGATTGAGACCTCAGTCCCTGTAAGCATTCCAATGATTGCCCTTCAAGAACAAGAAAGAGAATTAGTACAATTACCTAATTTAGAGATTGCTGAAGTTGAATCCATTACCATAGGTGATCGCTAAGGGGTATCCGAGCAAACATCTTGAACAATATAAACATCTCGCATAATTATGCAAATAAGCCAGCTTTATATGCACTATTTAGATTTATCATGACGGCTTATATTGTCAAATGTACCACCAGTAGTTATCGTATATATAAAGATAGAGTTGAATATATTTATCATATTCATTTTCTTTGATTATTCAGATTTACGATGGCTACGTCTGTAGTAATAAATACCTATTAGTATATTCTTATAAACCTTATAAATTTATCGATAGGCAATTGCTTGGGTGAGCCCAAAAATATCTGTTAATTAGCTGCGAAAAGCTAGCTGCTTCAATTCAGCTACAAAAGTGCGCCGAACGTCATCTCATTTTTATTTTGTTTTAAAAATTTGAAATTTGATGTTTTAAGCGAACCGATCGTAGCTAAGATCAATAGTTGCGCTCGTGCATCTACATCTGATTGATAGATACAACCGCGAGAACTTCAGTTTTTTAGAGAGTCGTAAGGACACTGGCTTAAATTATGCCGATCGCTATTGGAATGATCGAGACTAGAGGCTTCCCCGCAGTTGTAGAAGCGGCGGATGCCATGGTCAAAGCTGCCCGCGTTACCCTTGTGGGTTACGAAAAAATCGGTAGTGGGCGGGTTACAGTCATTATCAGAGGTGATATCTCTGAGGTGAAAGCATCCATCGCTGCTGGAGTTGACGGTGCAAACCGAGTCAATGGGGGCGAAGTCGTTTCGACTCATACCATTGCTCGACCACATGAAAATCTAGAGTATGTACTACCAATTCGCTATACGCGAGAAGTGGAACAGTTTGCTTTTTAGGCTTGTTTTATTTTGTTACTTTTTTTGATTGTCTCAAAAAGACCCTCAAAAAACAGTATCTAAAGACTAAATTTTCATTAATTTCATTATTTATTTCTTAGGAGAACACGAATTATGGCGATCGCAGTTGGAATGATTGAAACCCTTGGTTTCCCTGCCGTTGTAGAAGCAGCCGATGCTATGGTTAAAGCTGCTCGCGTTACCTTAGTTGGCTACGAAAAGATTGGTAGTGGTCGAGTGACCGTTATCGTTCGTGGCGATGTCTCCGAGGTACAAGCTTCAGTTGCAGCAGGCACTGATTCCGTAAAGCGCGTCAATGGTGGACAAGTTCTTTCCACACACATCATTGCTCGTCCTCACGAAAATCTCGAATACGTTCTACCAATTCGCTACACCGAAGAAGTCGAGCAATTCCGTGACAACGTAAACTCCATCCGTCCTATAAACCGCCCATAGTATTGGGGCTTAACTAGCGCGATCGCTAGAAATGTGCAGGTTTGTCTACTCAAATTTTGGCATCTCGCATTCGCATCTTCATTTCATTCATTCTGCAAACGTACTTATAACAACATGCAAATTGCTAAGGTTTACGGTACGGTCGTCAGTACCTACAAAGAGTCAAATCTATCTGGAAGCAAGTTTCTGCTATTGCAGCTTATCGATCTCCAAGGACAGTTACTTCAAGATTACGAAGTTGCTACTGATACTGTCGGTGCTGGCGTAGATGAATGGGTATTATTTACACGCGGAAGTGGAGCGAGACAGGCTTTAGATAGCACAAACCGCCCGATTGACGCAGCAGTTGTCGCCATCATCGATACTGTAAGCCTGAGCGATCGCACTCTCTACAGCAAAAAATACAATGAAAGAATGCAATAGAGATACGCCAAGATTAGCGGCGCTAGATAAGTAAAAAGTTTTTCGACGTTGTAGCTTAAGTTGTTATTTGGAGGTGCGCTTTTGAGCCACTGATCATCCTGATTTTTGATAGTCAGGATATTCAGTAAGACTTAAAAGTGCAGGTTCACTATGGTAGTTCGTAGCTTTGCTGCCCCCCCTACTCCTTGGTCTAGGAATTTGGCAGAACCCAAAATCGATTCATCCGCCTACGTTCATTCTTTTTCCAATCTTATTGGTGACGTTTATATCGGCGCTAATGTTTTGATTGCTCCAGGTACGTCGATTCGTGCGGACGAGGGCAATCCTTTTCATATTGGTGACAGTACGAACGTCCAAGATGGCGTTGTCATTCATGGTCTCAAAAAAGGTCGTGTGGTTGGCGATGACGGCAAAGAATATTCCGTCTGGATTGGTAATAGTACTTCCATCACGCACATGGCTCTGATCCATGGACCAGTTTATATTGGCAATAACTGCTTTATTGGGTTTCGTTCAACGGTATTTAATGCAAGGGTCGGTGACGGCTGCATTATTTCCCTACATGCCCTTGTCCAAGATGTAGAAATTCCTGCGGGTAAATACGTTCCTTCTGGTGCAGTGATTACAACGCAGCAACAAGCCGATCTGCTACCGAATGTGCGGGAATCAGACCAAAACTTTGCGAGTCATGTTGTCGGTATCAACGAGTCCTTGAGACAAGGTTATCGCTGTGCTGCTGATATTGCCTGCATTACACCGATCCGCCAACAAAAAGAGAACTCGACATCATCAAGCAGCAATTCTGCTGCCAGTTTTAAAGCACAGCTTAATACGCAACATTCTAATCAAATTAATCAGAACTTTAAAGATATACAAGCACAGAGGAATGGATCTATGGCTGGGGATTTAGCGCAGCAAATACGACAATTTTTAGGTCAAGGCTACCATGTTGCAGTTGAGTATGCAGATGCGCGTCGCTTCCGCAGTGGCTCTTGGCAGTCTCATGCGATTCCACATACATCTGAAGCTTCAACCGTAATTGCGGCTGTACAAAATGCTTTAGTAGAAAATGAAGGTGACTACGTTCGTTTAGTTGCGGTTGACCCCAAGGCAAAGCGTCGTGTTTCCGAAACTATTATTCAGCGTCCTAGTGATAAAGCGGCAGTAATCAGCAATGCTGCACCAAGTACCAGCAATGGTAGCGCTCCTAAAGCGACCTCAAACGGTTCATCAGCGAGTGCGAACGGTGTTGATATTGCAGGTCAGGTGCGTCAACTTCTAGCTCAGGGCTATCGCATTAGTACAGAATATGCTGATGCCCGTCGTTTTCGCTCCGCCGCATGGCAAACTGGCTCTGCGATCAATGCATCTAGTGAAGCTAGCGTGATTGCCGCTTTAAATAGTATTCTTGCTGAGCATGAAGGCGAATATGTCCGTTTAGTCGGTGTTGATCCTAAGGCAAAGCGTCGTGTTACAGAAACCATCATTCAACGTGCTGATGGTAAAGCGGTAAGTATTGGTCAGTCTAATGGTAATGGAACTGCCGCCAGTGCTAGCACATCTCGTTCTAATGGTAATGGCATCGCTACTAAAGATGTATCCACAGCCGTACGCCAACTATTAGCTCAAGGTCATCGCATCAGTGTTGAACATGCTGATGAGCGCCATTTTCGCACGACTTCTTGGCAAACTCTTCCTGCAATTAGTGCCAGCAATGAGTCCGCCGCGATCGCAGCTCTAGAAAATTACATCGCCGAATATAGCGACGAATATGTACGTCTCGTTGGTGTAGATACTAAGGCAAAGCGTCGCGTCATTGAGCTGTTAGTACATCGTCCAGGAGGTCAGCCCATTGCTCCTACCCGCAACGCCGTAAAGGTAAGTAGCTCTAGCAATGGCTCCTATGGTGGAGGTGTTGGTAAGTTGAGTGCTGATATGGTATCTCGAATTCGTCAGCTATTAGCTCAGGGCTATCGCATTGGTACTGAACATGCTGATGAGCGTCATTTCCGCACTAGCTCTTGGTATAGCTGTTCACCTATCGAGACATCCAATGAATCTGAAGTAATTCGTGCTTTAGAGGCTTGTCTAGTTGAGCATGGTGATGAATATGTACGTTTACTAGGTATTGATCCTAAAGCGAAGCGTCGTGTATTTGAAGGTATCATTCAACGTCCTGCAAAGTAACGTGTTTAGAGAACCTCGCTTGGCGAGGTTCTCTATTTAGAAAAGTAATTAATTAGCGAGTAATTGTTGTCAAGAACTTAGCAAGGTTCTTGATGAGTTTAGAGAATTTAAAAATCATGCAATCGAACTACCTACCACCTTTAGAACCCATCGGAGATTTTCGCTCCTATGTTTGTGGGGATGTAGTGATCGATGAGACGGCCGCGATCGCATCAGGAGTATTAATCCAAGCCGATCAGGGTGGCAAGATTACGATTGGGGCAGGGGTATGTATCGGGATGGGAGTCGTCCTGCATGCTCAAGGGGGACTATTAGAAATTGGGGCAGGTGCAAATCTGGGAGCAGGGGTTTTAGTATATGGCACTAGCAGAATTGGTGAAGGCGCTTGTATCGGTGCTTCCAGTTCGATTGTGCGGGCAGTAATTGCTAAGGGGGCGATCGTACCTCCCTGTTCGTTAATTAGTGGGTTGGATCAAACTGCCGTGGAGAAAGAGGTAAGTCCTGCGATCGCCCAAGATTTAAAAACAAGTTTAGAAACCAATAAAATTCCTTCACCCACAAATTATTCGTTTACCCATACCTATTCGGCGGCTCAACCTTTAAAAAATAAGTTTGTCGCATCTAGTTTTACCCAATCTCCTATCTTGCCCGATCATCGAGAAACTATAGACAGTGACAATATTATCGAGCGATCAACCACAGAGAGCTATGTGCATACCAGTGTCACCGCTACACCTGAGAGTGTAATTGCCAACTCAGTCGAGCGTACAGTCACCGAAACTCAGATGGAAATCCCGAATGAGCCTATTGCCGAGCAAGTGGAATCCACAGTAATTTCTGAAGATATTTCTGGGCAAGCATCAAGAAGTGAGTCAATTATTCCAGAGCAAACAACTTCGGATTTGAACACCATTAATGCTGCGAATTCAGCACAGGCTAAAGCATATGCTCAAGCCCAAATCAATCGCTATATTAAACGCCTTTTCCCCCAAAATTAGCTTCAACCTAAATTTTGTTGTTTATAAGTAGCTAGACATAAGTAAACTAAAAACCGAGAATTTTGTTCCGCCCGCGTAGCGGGCGGAACAAAATCTGGTTTTTAGTTTTAATTAAGTTGAGCTACTTAAGTAGGTCTATAAATCACCCAATTAGTGCTTTGCAAGTTGGTTGACAAGCTCTAAACTAGAAAAATTAAGATTTTGAGATTATCTTTGCTTTTGACGGATTGTTTCCTGATTTGTAATCATATGTCACGACAAAGTGATATAGATCACTAAAAATTTGATACTTAAATTACACATTTATTGCTATTTAGTGATTATCATGGATGTCACAAAGATGATTTTTGTGTCTCCATTGCAAATCAAATTATCGGTAGAAGTTTTCATATCAGCGTTAGCTTTTGGGAAATCTAATGCCATACCAATTTTTAGACGCAGCTTTTATAAAGTTCAGGAAACAAAAAAAGTAAGTTTTAGTCATAAAATCACATTGGGACAACTTTGTTGGAGGGATATGAAGATGAATAGCACTTTTAGCCTTAAATCTAGTATTGCCTTGCTAGTTTTGGGTGTTGCAATGATGGCATCACCTAAACAACCAGCAAAATCAACATCAGATTCACTCATTTCCTATCAAACAGAGATTGCCGCTTCTGCGGTTGGGGCGATCGCTAATGCTATGCAGTATGAAGTTGCTTAGTATTTATAAATTCAAAAATAAAGGCGGCGCATCGCGCCGCCTTTATTTTTGAAAACTAAGTTTAAAAAGGTAGAATACTAAAGAAAATTTTTGGCTTTGGTGGACAAGGGGCTATTTTGGAAAAAGGTACGCTAGTCGAAGTGAAATTGCATGGCGATCGCCGCCTTGTCGTGATTGATCGTCCTGAAGGCAAAAAACACTTTCAAGCGATCGATGAAAATGGCAATACCCACACGATCCACCCCCGCGAAATTAATTACATTATTAAGGCTAGCGTTGAAAACTTTAGCTTTACCTATACGCAAATCCCCACATTTTTACAGCAAGTCGAAAACTTTCTCGATCCATCTAGTCTTGAAGTTGCTTGGGAAATTTTGATCGAAGACAATCAACCCACTAACCCTAGCGATCTTGCCAATCTCCTATTTTCAGAAATTTCTGCGGTTACATCCTACGCCTCCTATTGCCTATTGAGTAGTGACAAAATTTATTTCAAACAAAAGGGCGATCTCTACGAACCTCGCTCAAATTCTCAAGTCTCGGAACTAAAACATCAAGCGGAAGCCGCCGCCCAACGCGCTAGATTAATTGAGGAATTTCAGAATAAGCTCACGACTAAGTTAGCAGGGGGTGAAGTCACATGGACTACGAGCGATCGCAGTCGGTTAGATTGCCTAGAACGTTATGCACTGAATGGTGATGAAACCACCGATAAAGCCGCCGCGCAAGAGTTACTAAACTTTGCTAAACGCCCTAAAAATGAACAGGCTGCCTTTCAGATGTTGGTTGACCTTGGCATTTGGAGTGAACATGAAAATCTGAATTTATTGCGTAGCCAGATTCCGATTCGCTTTGCTAATGAATTGATCGCCGCTGCACAGGAATGTTTCACTGCACCAATTCCTGACCATATGGGAGACTTACGCCGCGACCTGACCCATCTACATGTCTATACGATTGATGATATCAGCACCACCGAAATTGATGATGGTCTGAGTATTGAGACCCTAGCCGATGGTCACAAGCGTATTTGGATTCATATTGCTGATCCCACTCGCTGGCTTGATCCTGATAGTCCCCTAGATCGGGATGCCCGTAAGCGTGGCACAAGCGTATACTTGCCCACAGGCGTGATTCCGATGTTCCCCATTGAATTGGCTGCAGGTCCGATGAGCCTAATCGAGAATAAGGTCTGTCACGCGGTTTCCTTTGCGGTCGATCTGGATGAGGTGGGGGCAGTTTCTCATTACGAAATTGTGACCAGCTTAGTGAAGCCGAACTATCGCCTCACCTATGAAGATGTCGAAGAAATGCTGCAACTTGGCGTAGAGGATGATCTCGATCGCCTTGCCGACTATGCTCGCCTTCGCAAAAAATGGCGCGTTGAGCAGGGCGCGATCGAAATTCATTTACCTGACACCAACGTTAAAGTTGACTCGAAAAATGGCGATCGCCTGACCTTAGAACTGATGGAGGATACATTCTCTCGACAACTGGTCGCCGAAATGATGATTCTTGCTGGTGAGGTCGCCGCTAAGTTTGCTCAAACTAATAACATTCCTATCCCCTATCGCTATCAAGAACAACCCGAATTACCTCCCCTCGATACCTTGATGCAGTTGCCATCTGGCCCCGTGCGCGAATTTGCGATCTGTCGCTGTATGACCAAAGGCTCATTAGGGCTTTATGCGTCGCGCCATGCAGGTTTAGGACTCGATGCATATGCACAGGTGACATCCCCCATTCGTCGCTATAGCGATTTGCTAGCCCATTGGCAAATCAAAGCTTTCCTGCGAGGTGAGCCTTTACCCTTTACAGCGGAAATGCTGACAGCGATTTTACAGGCGATCGATCCTGCGATTTGGGATGCTAATCAGGTCGAGCGGCAATCGGTCAAATATTGGAGCTTAGAATATCTGCGCCGCAATAAGGATGTGGTGTGGGAAGCGTTGATGCTCGATTGGTTGCGCGAAAATGAAAAGCTGGCTCTAGTCATGATCGAAGATTTAGGCTTGAAGTTACCGATGCGAATTAATCGCCAAATCCAAGTGGGCGATAATTTGCGAATTAAAACAGGTGAGGTCGATCCCCGCAAGGACATTATTTATTTCCAAGAAGTTCAGCAGTCCACATCTCCCCTAGAAATGGAGATGGAAAGAAATAGCGATCGGATCGAATCTGAGTATGCCACTCTTTGAATTTACCTTAAAGTTTAGTCTCCCAAATTCTCAAATTGATCCTAATGCTTATATTGAGAAACTATATGAAAATAGCTGTGACGATGCCTTAATTGGTATTGGGACTAAAGGATATATTGCTCTCGATTTTATCCGTGAGGCATCATCAGCTTATGAGGCAATTTACAGTGCTATTACTGATGTAAAAGCAGTGATTCCCAAATCAAGGTTAATTGAAGCAACTACAGATTGTGTTAGTTTAACGGAAACTGTAAAATCCTTGGATGTTCTTGGCAAAATATAAGAAATCTCATGGTCAAAGGTTAGATAATCTCACCTTTGACTGTTTATGAAGGGACTACTTCAATTTGGCATTTAGCAGATATTCTAATTTGATTACGAGAGGGAAAAAGCTTATTCAATTGATGAAGTATTGTTAGAGGTAGCTAAAACCAACATGAATTTTAATCTTGCTAGAAGTTAGCAAAAATCAGATTAAGGGCTTCCAAAAATATTAAGAATTTAGTTTTTTAGGCAATATTTTTCAAGTATTCAATTAGTTAGCAATTTAAAAGATAAATATTATGACGAAACTATATTTCCCCTAACTACAGTTTAAACTTTTTATTGACAGTTTAGCTTTTAATAAAATATGGTACGATAATCTATCGTGTAAGTCCAAAAGCAGGTAGCATCTGCTAGAGATGTAACTGCGGAGTTAGAGTATGTCTAGTATAAATACTGGAATTGAGTGGACTGACAAAACTTGGAATCCAACAACTGGGTGTGACAAAATCAGCCCAGGATGTTTGCATTGCTATGCTGAAGCCATTACACAAAGGTTTCCTCGAAATTTTCCTAATGGCTTTGAATTAACCTTGCATCCAGATAGATTAAAAGAACCTACACGTTGGGGAACCCCTAGTCGAGTATTTGTAAATTCAATGAGTGATCTTTTTCATAAAGATGTACCACTGGATTTTATCAAGCAAGTTTTTCAAGTAATTCATTCGACACCTTGGCACGTATATCAAATACTAACAAAGAGACCTGAACGGCTACATGAATTAGCTTCTAAGCTAGAGTTTCCTAAAAATGTTTGGTTAGGTGTATCAGTTGAGAATCAAAACTATGTTAATCGCATCGAATTGCTCCGCCAGATTCCAGTATCAGTGCGATTTCTTTCTTGTGAACCGCTTTTAGGTGCATTAGAGCTTAACTTAACTGATATTCATTGGGTTATTGTTGGTGGTGAATCTGGTCAAAAACATCGTCCAATGGAATCTAACTGGGCGATAGATATTCGAGATCAATGTAAAGAAGCAGGAGTAGCATTTTTCTTTAAGCAAGTTGGAGGAAGGACACCAAAAGCAGGTGGTAAATTGCTTGACAATAAGATTTGGGATGAAATGCCTGATGCATGGCATCAACATATAAAGCAATGGGGAAGTGTTCCACTCAAATCTATAAGACGATTGAAGGAAATTGAGCTTATTGCTTAGCAGGAAATGTCACTTTAACTGAACCTGCAAATGAAACTTCTCCTTTACTTTTTCGCCGTTTACTAGCAGGTGGATCTGCCAAAATTTTACCTTGACTTTCAAGGTTGTTAAGAACTACTTTATAGTTTTTCTCTATATATGGTTTATCTACATGATGCTGGTCATAAATTTCTTTCATCGTTATAGTTTTGCTTGCAAATGTATCTAGTAGCATAGTACCTAACTCATCAAGAGGACGATTTAGGGAAAAGAGTAATGGCTGTGCAGTTGTTGCAGGATTGTATTCAAAAGAAGGTACACCTTGAGATTGATCACTACTCTCTTTAGCCATTATTTCCTTCATGATTTCATAACCTTTTACATGCTTTGTCACAAAGATTAAGTGATGGCTAGTGCGATTTCCATTTTCATGCCTGAATCGGAAAGGTAAAACATATTTGCCACCCATTTCTTTCAAAGCATCACAAATAGTCTGTACAACTGTCAATTCGCGTTCTTGAGGGGAAAGTGGTTTGAGTTGTTCACGCACTTGATCTGCTCGCACCTTCCCAAAGAGTGCATTCATATGCTCTTGTACAGCTAAATTACTGAGACCCATGTTGATACGATTGTAATTGAAGAAAAAGATACAATCACATCCCCAATCCTTAACAACTGAATTAATCAGTTGCAGTGACAAGCCTTTGTAACCAAAGGGATCAACAAAGAATAGTGTAGGAACTAACTTCTGTTCATTAAATGCTTTGACAATGTTATCTCCAACTTCATGGTTGAAAACTTTTGGACGGTGTTTTAGTGTCTCGATACTTGGAATCAAGTTTATAGCTGTCTGAAGAGAATCAACATTTTCTACATCAGCATCATTAAAAATAGATACCAGCATATTTCTCATGTCTGGATCAGATATAGCAGCCTCTAAAACTTTTATAGGAGTCGATTTTGAACCATCTTTGTATCGACCTGCACCAGCAAAGAGATCGATATAGGCAATTCTCGGATCAGAAGCAGATATTTTCTTAGCTGTTGGGATAACTACTTTTGCCCAAACCCAAAAATATTTTTCAACAATCCTTGCTTTTATTAGAGACTGTTCTTTTTGTTCATCGAAAAAGGAATTGCCAGTCATAAGTTCTACCAATAATCTGCAATAAATTTATAAATATTAAAGAATGCTTTAAGCAAAACAATAATTATTCAAAAAACAAAGTCTCTAAGAATAAGAAAACAACCTAAAATATAAGTATAGCTAAAAAAATCAAATATATGGCTCTAAAATGCCGGAAACAGTATTCTATATAATTAGTTTTATGAAAAATAGCTACCACAAAGAGATGTATCTATGATTTTATTCTCTTATTTGTTTTTAGATAATCTGGACGAACACTAAAAATATTTCTTGTTTATGAAATCTTTAGCTCCATATTTTTGAAGCCTTGAGATATTAAGGGGTCTATAGAAGATATGTAATTTTTATTGGTCACAGACATAATGTAAGTATCTACAGAAACATTGATCGCCTCATATGATCGCCTCATACCTGAATATACCAACATTAAAATTTCAGCGTTAGGGCTAATCTGTCTTCAAATGCCCTGTATACAAGCATTGATCCAAAACTCATTTTTTTGTAAAGCTTTTTCGCAAAATTGCAATATACTAGATAGGCTGTCAAGTTTTCAACAGTAACAAGGAAGGAGCTATGTCCCGTTATAGAGGTCCGCGCCTCAGAATCGTCAGAAGACTCGGAGAACTTCCTGGTCTAAGTCGTAAACAACCTAAGCACGCATATCCACCTGGACAACATGGACAAGATCGCAAAAAGCGTTCTGAATATGCTGTGCGTCTCGAAGAAAAACAAAAATTACGTTTTAACTACGGTCTAACCGAAACTCAACTACTACGCTACGTACGTCGTGCTAGAAGAGTTAAGGGTTCTACGGGACTTGTATTGCTGCAATTACTAGAAATGCGTTTAGACAATACCGTTTTTCGTTTGGGTTTAGCACCAACGATTCCTGCGGCTCGTCAGCTAGTAAATCATGGACATATCACCATCAATGGCAAGAGTGTCACCATTCCTAGCTATGGTGTTCGCCCTGGTGAAGTAATTAGCGTCAAAGACAACGAAAAATCGAAAAAGATTGTCGAGCGTAACCTCGAATTCCCTGGTCTATCTAACATTCCTAGCCATTTAGAATTTGACAAAGCAAAATTGACAGGTAAGGTCAATGGCATTGTTGAACGCGAATGGGTTGCCTTACAAGTGAACGAACTGCTGGTTATTGAGTACTACTCACGCCAAGCTTAAGGTTAAAGCAATCAGCTACGGGCTTTGCTGTATCCTAGATAAATTGCTTGTAGCTGAAAGCCTTGCCATTGGGTAAACTCTATTAGGTTCAAATTCACTGCGAATTATGCAGTTAAATATTTCTGCTCCTGCAAACCTCGATTTACACGTTCCTAAAGACTTTGTTAGGGGTTGTCCCCGCAGTGTCCGCATGGATATTGATCATCTGCTTCTAGCGATCGAGGCGCTGGATTTAGAAGCAGTAGAAGTCATGCTGGTCTTAATTGAGCAGTTAGGTTTGCAAAAGACGATTCCTAGTCGTGTCGCTTTTTGGCGACTGCGTAATACCAATCCATTGCGACGCAACTATCAGCGTGCAAGTCTTAGCTGGGATGAGCTAAAGGCTCTTGTAAAGATTGTCTGTACTTTGACGAAGCAACTAGATACGGGTTTGCGCTTTTTGATTAGTACACATCAACAAATTAGTGAAGGCAAAATTGAGGCATTAGGGTTGCAGCAAAATCAAGCTTATCTAGAGACCTATATCGATCGCTTCAAGTCGCTATATATCAGTCGAATGCGATCGCCTTCGCCTCTCAATAATGAAGAAATCCGCGACTTAGCCCTACAACTATTAACGAGACTGTTGCTATGTAGTGGGGTGGCGGGTGAATATCGCCTATGGCATAGTCTGTTTGATGGAGCGATCGCCTAATGATTCAACGCAGCTATAGTTTGCCAAGTTGTACTTTACTGATTGATGGCATTAGTATCTCTGGTGATACTCTATCAATTTTGAGTGGGTTTAGTTGTCGCTTTAGTCATCAGTCCGAAGTAATTGAAGGTGGTCTCGAGCTTCTCAAAGTATTAGTTAAAGTGGTGGGAGCCTATGCTCAGGCTTTAAAAAGTAATATCCCCTTGACAATTCCTGAAGGACAGGTACGTCTGGAGCCAGATGGAAAGCATCTACATTTGCTATCGATTACTGCTAATGAAGCTAATGCTAATACCACCCAAAAGATTGAAATTAAACTAAATACGATCCAGCTTTTTGACTTGATGGAGAGTTTGGATCGTCTCTGTTGTGATCCAATGACATTGCCAGACCTGTGTTTAGTTACCCAAATTTCTGATTACCGATCGCAGGCTCAGTTAAATAGTCAGGCTGTACCAGCGATCGCTGGCGTGATCAGTTTAGCGATCGCGGCAACGGTTCTGTACTTTGTTCCCACACCAAAGCCAGAAACCAAGCCAGAGCAACCTGTACCCACCCAAACTAAACCTTTGCCGAAGGTGTCAACATCACCCAAACCTTCTGTCAGTCCTGAAAGCACATCAACCCCTACTAGTTCGGCGAGTCCTGAGAGTTCACCGACTCCCACAAGCTCAGCAATCCCTGAGAGTTCACCAACGCCTACTAGTTCGGGAAACAATTAAAAAAGAGATGTGCTTAGCACATCTCTTTTTTATCTTGACGGGACGATCGCAAAAAAATGACAATATTCTTAATCGATTTAATCCAAATTATCCAAACTACCATAAGCTAAAAGCTAAAAGTCCCAAGCCTCATAAAACTATGACCAGAACCGAACGCGACTCCATGGGGGAAATGTCCCTGCCCGATGATGTTTACTATGGTATTCAAACCGTTAGGGCGATCAATAACTTTAAGATTAGTGGACTGAAGCCCCTCCCCACCTTTGTCGATGCTTGCCTGTTAATCAAAAAAGCAACTGCATTAGTTAACGCTGAACTGGGTTGTATTCCTGTCGGTATGGGCATGGCGATCGCGGCGGCGGCAGATGAAATTTTAGATGGGACTTTGCGTGATCAATTTGTGGTGGATATTTACCAAGCGGGGGCTGGCACATCGCATCATATGAATATTAATGAGGTCTTAGCCAATCGCGCTTTGGAAATTTTGGGAGATGTGAAGGGCAATTACCAAAATGTGAACCCGAATGATCACGTTAATTATGGTCAGTCAACCAATGATGTGATCCCTACCGCGATTCGGATTGGGGCATTACTAGCGTTACATCATGTACTTTTTCCTGCTTTGGCGAACCTCAACGAACAGTTACGCATTAAAGCGATCGCCTTTTCAGAAATTGTCAAATCGGGACGCACCCATTTACAGGATGCCGTTCCTGTTAGACTCGGTGATGAATTTCAAGCCTATGCCCAAATTATTAGCGATCATGTGAGACGGATTCATCAAGCAGCTAATGATCTCAAAACATTAGGCTTAGGAGGAAGTGCTTCAGGTACGGGGTTGAATACGCATCCTCAATATTGCGATCGCGTTGCCGATAAGCTCAGCGAAATTACAGGCTTTGAGCTAAAGCCCGCTAGTAACCTCATGGCAGCGATGCAAAGTATGGCTCCTTTTGTGAATGTATCAGGGGCGATTCGCAACCTCGCTCAAGATACATGCAAAATTGCTAACGACTTACGTTTGATGGATTCGGGACCCAAAACAGGTTTTCGGGAAATCACGTTACCGCCAGTTCAACCAGGTTCATCGATTATGCCTGGGAAATATAATCCTGTAATCGCTGAGATGACCAATATGGTTTGTTATCAGGTGATTGGCTATGACACTGCGATCGCCTTTGCTGCACAGGCTGGACAATTAGAGCTGAATGTAATGATGCCTTTGATAGCCTATGATTTGATTCAGAGCATTGAGATTTTAGGAAAGGCGATCGATACTTTGGCGACTAAGTGTATCCGAGGAATTACGGCTGTGGAAGAGCGATGTCTTGCCTATGCCGAAGGTAGTCTTTCACTAGTTACAGCCTTAAATACCCATATCGGTTATCTGAATGCGGCGGATGTGGCAAAGGAATCCTTAGCAACAGGTAAATCTTTGCGTCAGGTGGTTCTCGATAAAGGCTTAATGACTGAAGAGAAGTTAGCTGAAGTTCTCAATCTGGAACAAATGAGTCGTCCCAACGGTTAGTAAGAGTTCACCTACACCAATGATCACTTCTATCTATGCTGCACTGCTTGCAATCCTGATTGTCGGACTATCACTCAATGTAATTAAGCTTCGCCAAATAGGTCAAGTGATATTAGGTGATGGTGATAATCTTGAACTCCAATCTGCAATCCGCGCTCAAGGTAATGCTACAGAATATATTCCCATATCCCTGATCTTGTTATTGCTCTTAGAATTAAGTAAGGGGCATTGGAGCTTGTTACATATTGGTGGAATTGTTCTACTGACGGGTAGATTGATTCACGCACGTGGACTCTTGAAGGGAAATTTGCGGTTTAGAGTGTTGGGAATGCAGTTAACTCTGTTTAATATCATCTATTTGGCGATCGCCAATCTTATTTACTTCTACTTTAAGTCATAGAATGAGTAGTGCTTTGTGCCACCCATTCTATGGCTAACTTATTCAATCAGAAAGGAGAAAAAATGTTAGCAGTAGCAGTTTTAGCAGCAGGTAAAGGAACACGTATGAAATCGGCTTTACCGAAAGTATTACAACCCCTTGGCGGTAAATCCTTAGTGGAGCGTGTTCTCAATGCTACTGATGCCCTAAAAGCTGATCGCCGTATTGCGATCGTCGGATATTGCAGCGATCAAGTTCGTGTCGCCCTCGCCGACTATCCTCATTTAGAATTTGCCGAACAAGCAGAGCAATTAGGAACGGGGCATGCGATTCAGCAATTATTGGAACCCTTGGCAGATTTTGAAGGGGAACTGGTCGTTCTCACTGGGGATTCTCCTTTAATGCGAACGGAAACTATCCAAGCCTTAATCGATAGCCATCGCCAACATAAAGCATCGGCAACCGTACTCACCGCCCTACTGCCAAATCCTACGGGCTATGGTCGTGTATTTTGCGATCGCGATATGAAGATTGAACGCATTATTGAGCATCGAGATTGCAATCCTGAACAGCTTCTCAATCAAAGAGTGAGTACAGGAGTTTATTGTTTTGATTGGCAAGAATTGGCTCAAGCCTTACCCAAACTCACCACCAATAATGCCCAAAAGGAATATTATTTAACGGAAGTATTTGATTACTTGAAATCAGTTTATGCCAACGATTTAGAAGATACCGATGAGAGCTTAGGCATTAATGATCGCATCCAGTTAGCCCATGCCTACGATGTTTTACAAAAGCGAGCGAGGGAAAAATGGATGCGGGCAGGTGTGACAATGTTACTCCCTGAAACAATTACCATTGATGATGAAGTAGAACTTGCTCCCAATGTAATTATCGAACCACATTCCCATTTACGCGGTAATACCAAAGTTGGCTCAGGTTCAATCATTGGTCCTTCCAGTATGCTTTCTAATAGCACTATTGGCGAAAATAGTGCTATTCAATTTTCCGTAGTTGAGGATAGTCAAATTGCCGATAACTGTTGCATTGGTCCTTTTGCGCGGATTCGTGGCGAGTCAATCGTGGGCGAAAAATGCCGCATCGGTAACTTTGTGGAATTGAAAAATGCCAAAGTCGGCGATCGCACCAATGCGGCGCACTTGAGCTATCTCGGTGATGCGACGCTTGGTAAGCAAGTTAATATTGGTGCTGGCACAATTACTGCCAATTATGATGGATTCAAAAAGCATCAAACGATCATTGGCGATCGCAGTAAGACAGGTTCTAATTCTGTACTAGTTGCCCCTATTCAAATTGGTGAAAATGTGAATATCGCTGCGGGTTCAACATTAGTTGAGAATGTTGGTGATAATTCTTTGGTGATTGCTAGAGCAAAGCAAGTTGTGAAACCTGATTATTACAATCAAGAAGGTCGTAAGAAGTGATGCTAAAGAGCTAGTAAAAGTTAAGGTAGTCCTAGTTTCCTTCAGTTTCAATCCCTAAAAGGGTTTTAGTGGCTTTGAATTATATGAAAGTAGTCTTGTCTGAGGAATTCTAAGTAGTTTCACGTGGCCGCATCGTACAGTTAAACCGTTCAATACAATTGGTATTACCAGACGCTTTCCCAACAGCCTTGTGAAGTTGTTGAGGGAATACAAGAGTGTCAACTCTCCAAAAATCTGTTTTTCAGAGATTATTTTTTGCTGTGGTGCTTCAACAAACTGGCGACCACAAGCTTTAAGCTATGGTCAGCTAATAGGGGATGGGTGCTGAAACGTCCATATTTATATTGACGAAAAAAGTCCAAATACGTCGATCACACTTTAACTGTCCAGTGCCCTCTGAGCATAGCAGCTAGGCAAGTTCACATTTTGGAAATCGAGATGACCGCGATCGCTGTCCCACAAAATTTTAATCGGTTGACCTACTTCTTGAGCTAACTTAAATACCCCACAACCCCTCTGAAACCTTCTCCCACACATATCTTGTATGTTCACGACTACTAAAATTCATTTGTTTATCCTCTAAAATTCACGTGTTTGGTTGTTTTAACCAAATTAATAAAGATTAGATATGCTCTTTAACAAAAAAGTGTCCGTATACTTTAATCGATAAGGCTCTTGTTTAATTGAAATTTACGTGTAATTATCTATTTATGGAGGTTAACGGACAAAATTTTATTAAAGAAATATGCCTAATAAATTTATGATTATTCTTAAATAAATTTAGTATAGCGAGGGTCTCTAAAATTTTATCCTTAAAGTATTTGGTTACAAATAATTACAAATAAGATGACAAGTAGATTGAAGTCGGCAGAAATCACTGGTTCTTGCGCTCAGGTTTGGAATGGGGTGATTATTCCTAGTAATGGAGTTATCTCTGTGAAGATTGATGGAAATAATTTGAGTGCCACGATTAAGAGTGGATTAGAAAAGAAGGATTCGCGGACGAGAATTCAGAATATCGATAGTGTTGAGATTCATACTGCGCCGATATATCTGTTGTTAGCAATCGGGATTGGTTTGTCTGTAATTGGTCTGATTGGATGGATTAGCACTTTCTCTAATGGAAATTCGCCAATGTTAGCTTTTGTCCTTTTACTGGCTGGGATTGCAGCTATAGTCTTGTCAATTTTGAATAAGCAAAGATATATGGCAATTTATAGCTTGCGCTATACGATTGTTCTATTTATGAAGGGTTCGCCAGAGTTGTATCAGCAATTTGCAGCGAGGGTTATGGCGGTGGCGGATAGTTTAAATCATGCTGAGATTTCTCAGTCATAGTTGTAGGGAGTGTGTAATGTTTGTCAAACAGCCTGAGCTAACTTATGCGGAATATCTTGACCATGAGTGCATCAGTTCGATTAAGCATGATTTTGTGAATAATCAGGTTTTTGAGATCGCGGGAACGGATGCAAATCATAATTTAATTGTCTGTAATCTGGTTGCGAATATTCATCAGCGTTTGCGTGGTAGAAATTTGTGCCTGTTTGCTTTGGATATGAAGCTAACGATCGCGGCGGCAAATAATGCGACTTATTATCCTGATGTGATGGTGGTGGGCGATCGCATTGATAATAATTATGTGATTCAGAATCCGTTTTTGGTGGTGGAGGTGATGTCACCTTTTACTGCCATATTGGATCGACGGGAAAAGCGTTTTAATTATCAGCGTTTGGAGTCTTTGCAGGAGTACGTTTTGCTGTCGCAGTCTGAGGTGAAGGTGGAAGTTTATCGCAGGGATGATGATGGTGGTTGGTTGGTGCAATGTTTGGGTGTCGGTGATAGTTTACATTTGCAGTCCCTTGATTTGGCGATCGCTCTTTCAGATATTTATGAGGATGTGAGCTTATGACAGAATATAAAATAGTTCTCAAGCCTGTTTATTCTGAGACAGTGGAAACCCCAAAAGGGATCGAAATTCCTGATGGTTGGCGATTGGCTTGGCATCAGTTAGAAACTTTTAAAGCTTTGCAAGATCCAGATATTGATGTGGTGTTTAATACTGCTATGACTGGTGATGGTAAAAGCTTAGCGGCTTATTTAGATGTGATGCAAGGTGATGGAATTAATGTCATTGGTTTATATCCAACAAATGAACTAGCAAGAGATCAGGAAATGCAAGTTCAAGACTATATCGCTAAGTTTCAGCCGCCTAGCCGCCCTAGAGTTGCTCGACTTAGTGGCGAAGAGTTAGAAATATATGCTGAGTCTGAGAAATTGAGAAAAGCAGATGCGATCGCTACTCGTACTAGTCAAAGAGAGATTTTATTAACAAATCCTGATATCTTCCATTATTTGCATCGTGGCGCTTATCTCATGCCTGAAAACGAAAATCCAGATAAGCTATGGGGCAGAATTGATGATAAGTTTCACTTGTTTATTTTTGATGAGTTTCATATTTTTAGTGCGCCTCAAGTTGCAAGTGTCATTAATACGCTTTTGCTAATTCGCTGTACTAAAGGAAGAGACAAGAAGTTTCTCTTTTTATCAGCAACTCCTAATGAAGATTTATTGCAGCGCTTAAAAGATGCTGGGTTAAATCCTTATGTAATCGATCCTAGTGCAAGCGGTAAGTATCAGTTTCCAGATACATTTGAGGATTCACAAGCTTTAGAAGCTAAGAAATGGCGAAAGGTGATACGAGAAATCGATCTTAACTTTGTGCCTTTAGAGCCTTCATCGCGTTATTCAGAGAGTTGGATCAAAGATAATGCTCAAATCGTATTAGATTATTTTCTGGAGAATCAAGGCAGTAAAGCAGCAATTATTCTCAACTCGATCGCATCAGTTAAGCGTCTTACGCCTTTCTTTCGTGAGTTTTTGAAGCCTCATGGTTTAACGGTTGGCGAAAATACAGGCTTGTCAGGTAAGACTGTACGCGAAGAATCACGAAAAGCTGATTTGATTTTGGGCACTAGTACGATTGATGTTGGGGTTGATTTCAAAATAAATTTTCTGATGTTTGAGTCAGCCGATGCTGGTAGTTTCATTCAGCGTTTGGGAAGGCTTGGCAGACATGATGGGTATGAGAAAGATGGTGAGAAGATAATTTTTAAGAAATTTACTGCCTATGCGTTAACACCAAATTTTCTAGCAGGGCGTTTGTTTTCAGATTCAGATCATCCATTTAATGATGGAGACATATACGATCGCTCTTTTTTACGTCAACAAATAGAAATACACTATCGTCCGATTAATGACTTTAAAAATTACTATTCGCGGTGGGCGGCGATTCAGTCTGTAAATCTTTGTAGTAAGACAGGTTTAGGACATCCAAGATTACAAGCTAATTATGTTGGTAGTTTGGAGAAGTTTCAAACCATTACCGAGGAGATTTTTAAGACAAAGTTTAGTCGGGTCAGAGGCTGTCTAAAACGCTGGAATCAGGAGTGGCTAGAGTTATCAGGAAAAAATGGTAATCCAATCGGACAAGAGGCTTCTAGCTTTCGGGGTACAAGTCCTTTACTTTGTGGAGTTCTCGATCTTACTGAGTCTTACGATTCTGAAAAATTCAAGACTTACGATCTCTCAGGGATTTTGAGCAACTTAGAAATAGAGATAATGACTAAGGCAGAGTTTGATCGACAAATCGAATCGACGATTGCTCGAACTAAGCAACCTATAGCTAAAGGTAGATTTGAGTACTGCTTAGGTTTTATGAAATTACTTGGCTATCGTGAGGAGCGTCTAGATTGGCGTTTCACATATCCAGCCGAATCTTTACAAGCGTCTGCGGATGCTTATCAGGTAAAGATTTTAGTAGGTGTGCAGGTGTGGCAACCACAAAATACATGGGTGAGCCAGATTAACGATCGCTTGGGTCGTCAGGCTTTAGTTAGTTATGTGTTGCGATGTCCAGCCATAGAAGCCCGTAGAAGGTTACAGCTACCGATGTATTTTCCGATTTACTCAATTGATGAGGTCGGAAGGCGCGATCGCGAGGCTCAATATTCTGTAGCTTTTGGACAAGCTGCACTTTTACTCGAAACAGTTGCTTGGCGGATGAAAAGTAAAGGACAGGAGATATGGATATGTTAAATGCAATCCCTAAAAGGGTTTCAGATGAGGATGACGGAGAAAAAGCTTACGCGGTTAAGACCAAACGTAATTATTTCAATCCCTACAAAGGGTTTCGGCTTTTCTTCATGGTCTCTGCCATCAATTAAAGTATAGCAAAAAAACTAATGTGGTTAATTAAGTTTAAATCTTTTACAAATTTTCAAAATAATCTCAGTGATCTCTAGATCTTTATGATTGCACCTGATACCTTCTTATATGTCAACTTATTTTCTTGGAAGAAATTCATGAAATCCAATAATAGCTATGAGCATCGTATTTTGACTATTTTACTTGATGGACAAATCCATCATGCTTCAGAGTTCGCTAAAATCACTCACCGCTTTAACGTGTGTATGCAGCGATTGAGAGAAGATGGACACAACATCAAGACTCTTCCTCTTGAAGGTCGAAATAAACCTGCATCCTATCAACTTATTTCAAAATCGGTAACTGCCTAAATTTTGTCGGGGAGTACTAATTTTTTATCTCCCCCAATTATTTAGAAAGTTGACTATAGCTTGCGCGTGTTAAGTCCAAGCGTAATTATCTAAACCCCCTTATTTGGCTGGTTTAGTATCTAGAGTTCATTAAACTCTTTTGCCTGACCTAAAACTAGCTAGTCATAAACAGTCAACTTTCTATTTCTTTCTAACTATAAATTTTTTAGAGATAGTCATCATGCCTAAAAAGACTAAACAATCCAATCCAAATCAACTAAGTCTTTTAGAAGAAGACACATTGTCAGATGAGGCATCTATAGATGATGACGATAGTTATGGAATGGATGCCAATCTTCAAGATCGTGAGATTGAGCTACCAAAACCTGAACTTCTTACATTAAGACTTTTGAGAAAGGCGATCGCTGCCCAAAATCCTGATGACCAAATCATGCAAGATTTTGGTGAATATGTTTTGCCTAATCTATTGCGTGTATCGCTTGGTACTACTGCGAAAGGTGGTAAGTATTTTGAGCAAAAAGAGCAGGAATACTATGAGCGTCAAGTTCGAGAGAATAGACAAGAAATCAAATCTATTAGCCGCCGCAGTGCTGATGACCAGTCGCTCAACACTCATATATTGAATGGGTTATTCCCTGCAAATATGACTGAGCAAAGACTTGAAAATCTTGATACCACAGTACAACGGCTTCTTCGTCCCAAACCACAGCGCAGACGGCAAGCGATCGCTGGCTTTATTTTGCATGACTACGAAAAGTTTTGCTATGAACGCTTTTTATTGATGCCTGATGAGTACAAGTCGATAGATAAAGATGAGATTCGCAAACTTCCACTTGATGATCGGCGCAATATCTTAGATATAATTATTCGGGAACTTGGACTTGATTACTTTCTTGATTCAGAAGAGCCTGAAGCTTATAAAAGTCAAATCAACGGTTTGCTTTATATTGCTGAGAACGCTCAACGGAAGAGTGATACTAATCTCAATACATCTGAGTATAATCTTGGGCGTGAGTCAAATGCTTTTGTCGAGTCTTCCAATCTAGCGCGTCTAGCAGATTTATTTGCTTCAATTATCAAAAAGCCACAAGATGCTGAAAATCAAAGCCTATATGCTGCTTTGCATGAGTTGAGTGATGGTCAATTAGAACTGACTTATCACAGTATTTCTGAAAATCACGGTGTGTTAACAAATGTAGTTAATAACGCTATGATAGATGTATTTAAAAGCGTAAATACACCAGAGCATCAATACTATGAACCATTGCTGTATTTACCAACTGGGGTTATTTATCTAAAACTCAAAGATGCTCCAACCATTTCTACAGAATCTTTACCCGATCGCGTTGTTCAGAAAATTAAAGAGCTTTGCAGCGATGAACTAGCAGAGCGACACAAAGGCATCATGCGCGAAGGAAAAGGCATGAAATATGCTGACTACTACGATTTGTTCTTTGACGATTGTGAATTAATGCGGATTGCTCTCAATGCTACTAGTTCTGTAGTTAGAAATAGTAAATCTGGCGATCGTAGTGCTTCACTAATTGAGTTTCAGAAAAAGAAAGCCTTATCCGCAGATTATGACTTCAGATTTGATACAGATGTTCGCATCGATCAACTTGCAGAATTTGGAGATCTAGTTACCCGTAAAATATGGGGTAGTAGAGTTGAGAATATCAATAACTGGCTCAAAAACAAGAAAAGTGTAGACAAAAAGAAAAAAATAGAATTTAGTCTTAGCTCTCTTGAATCACCAGACTATCTAATCTTAAAAGTTGCCGAACATTTGGGGCTTGCTGAGTGTATTCCACAAGTTCGAGAAATTTTAAGAATTAACGAAAGTTTAAAAGAACAAAAACTCAAAGGAAATACAGGCGGTATGCCTTTAGATTGGTACTACCTAGCCGCCCAGTACATCAAAGCTCATGCTGGTATTGAAGATATTAAAGAAGCAGGACATCAAATTATTGAATGTGTTAGCTCTCTAATTTCTCCTGTCCTTGAAGAGTTTAAAAATTTGAAAGATTCAATTCTTAAGGAGAGTCAAAACAACCCCAATATTAAAGAAGATGGTTGGGATGATCTGCGTGATTGGGTAAGTCGCGTCGTGATGTTACCTAGCAATCAGATGACCTCAACTGACAAATTTTTGGAGGAGCTTAATAACTATAACGCAGCAAAACAACAGCGTCGCGGGAAACAACTGATTTGCTCGATTACTCATTCTGCTTACAGTGTAAAACCACAGGAAGAAGCATCTGTGCTTTTTACTCCACAGGTTTACACCAACAAGCAAATGCTAGGTGGCTCTAATGCTAAGCGCAATATTTCTAGTATTGCCTCAACTGAGTTTATGCTTCGTCAAATCTTGATGAGCGAAAGTCAGCAAGTAGGTAAAAAGTTTGAAGATGGAAAATACCGTTATTTGTTTTTCTATCCAACTTATTACTTCACTCCTGAAACCAATCGGTTTTTACATGAAGCCTATGATGACATTTCTCAAACAAGATTTGATTCTGGTCTTCGCAATCACTTTGTCAGTAAAGATATGGTTGCTGACTTTTCACTTGAAAACTATCAAAATGCGGGAATATTTAAACGCAAGGAGAATATAGACACTAATTCTTATAAAGGACGCATCCTTAGACTGAAATATTCTGAAAATCAGCCCATGACTTTTTACTTCATGGCGCTTCCACCAGAAAAGCGGGGTAAAACCGATCCCACAGATACCGAATCTTGGGTGATGCCAACGTGGTTAGCCTTTGCTTTTCCGATGATTCTAGACGTTAAAACTGTAGTGTCGGAATCACCGATTCCACCTTGTACAGACGGGACTGATTTTGAGCAAACTGTTTTTCTTGATATTGCGCCTCAAGCTTTCCGAATGTTAACGCAAGAAAGTCATTTTCGACTTGATGCTATTTTGGAAGGCTGGGAAAGAAATGGGAAGCATTACACATCACCGCTTAATGCTCTCACTACTGCCTACGCAATCAATCTAGATGTCAACGGAAAACAAAGCAAAAATGGATATAACCCAAACTGGGGAAAGTTATCCGAACTTGCAAGGGATTTCGAGACAAGTCCTCTCTATGTGTTCAGCTATCTCAAACGCTATGCACGAGACAACAAACTCGATAGCCCCAGCTTATCAAAAATTTGCCTATACACCTATCAGTTTTATCCCTGCTTCGATCCCTACGTTCAATTTGAAAATGAAGAGTTAGTTATTATGAATCAATCTTCTCAGATCAATCATCCTAAAAAACTCGTTGAACTTTATCGTAAGTTCTATCGAGCTAAAGGAACCAAAGGAAAGCCAACACCAGCAAATGCGATTTTGAAACCTGTCGATGAAGCTGCTGCTGTCATTCTCAAAGCTGAACTTAGCAAAAGCCAAACAGATGCTTTGATCGATTATGTTGCTGCACGTCTCTGTGCGCTCATGAATCGTGTGCATAGCAGTACTGCAGAAGGTCGATGGGTTTTTAAAAATAGTGAACGCGATCAAGAGCGTGAAGCTGTTCTAGATTTTTCTCGCTATTTTGTCGAGAATGTCTTTCGAGATAGTTTCAACAGCGACCGCGCTCGTTTAGCAGGTCGTCAACTTAACTTAATTCGAGATACCTGTGAGTTTCTTTATCGATTGGAGGATGACAAAGAACGCAAGCTGAAACAAGCCCAAGGTTTACTAGTAACTTCTGAAGAAGAAGACTCTGAAGAAGAGTAACAACGTTTCAACTCAAGACTAATCAAGACTAAGTTTTAAACATTACAAAGGATATCGTCATGACACTTATCAAGAACAGCATCAAGTCCGAAGAACAAAAGAAATTTTTCCACGATCAATTTCAATACAAGCCAATGGGGAAATATGTACATTTCCTCACTGTGCGAGTCACTGAGTCTTATGCTTTGTTTCAAACTGACCAAGAGCTAAACAAGGCTAAAGTTCGAGCAGGTATCAAGAAAGAAAACAAAAATGCTATCAGCCGCCTTGCCATGTTCAAGCGCAAACAATCATCACCCGAACGTCTAGTTGGTCGGGAATTGCTTCGTAACTATGGTTTGATGACTGCTGAAGAATGCGAATACAACGTTAGATTTGCAATGGATAACCCTGATTGCATCATCTACGGCTTTGCGATCGGAGATTCTGGCTCAGAAAAGTCTAAAGTCATTGTTGACACAGCCTATTCCATCACCCAGTTCGATGATTCTCATGAGACATTCACCCTCAATGCTCCCTATGAAAATGGGACGATGACCTCTAAAGGGGAGAAAAAAGAACTTGGCAAAGGGAAAGACAAAGGTAAGCTTGATGGAGAAATTGGTACAACAACCTCTCGTATTAACCAACAAGATCACATCCGCCCACAGGTTTTCTTTCCTAGCATTGTGACACTTAAAGATCCAACAGAAGCAAGCTTCTTGTACGTTTTTAACAACCTCTTGCGTACAAGTCGCTATGGCGCACAAACTACGCGCACAGGTACAGTCAGAAATGAAATTGTTGGAGTCGTATTTGCTGATGGTGAAATCGTTAGTAATCTCCGATGGACTCAGAAAATTTACGATCTGTTCGATTCTGAAGCCCTCGAATCTCTCGATCCTCTGGATGAAGGGGACGTTCTAGACAATGCTAAGACTGCTATCCAAGAACTACTTAACGATGAGCCAATTGTGATTAATCCTTTTATAGATGATAAATTTGAGGAGCTTTTAAAAGAGGTAAAATCTTTGACCAGTAACGAAACTACTCTGAAGTCAATTCTCAAAAAAGCTGATGATGAAGCGAAGGCTTACGCCAAAGTCCACATCAAAGGCAAATCTGGAACTCCTGTTGCGGCGGAGTAATTACTATGACTCATATCTATCGCTGTCAGCTAGAACTACACGACACGCTCTATTTTGCTACTCGTGAGATCGGGCGCTTGTATGAAACCGAAGCGATCGTTCATAACTATGCCCTTTGCTATGCCTTGGGACTAGTTGATAGTGATCGCTACGGTACACAATTATCCGAGGAACATGAATATCGCTACTTTTGCCGTGAACAGGTTCCCATGTATGAGGAGCATTTGAGCAAACTCAATGAAGTGGGGATCTATGTCACCCCTGCGCGATCGCTGCAACATACTTCTGTGTTGCATACATGGAAGTATGCCAATAACAACTATCACGTTGAGATGGAGAAAACTCAAAAAAATATTCCTAGCTTTGGCAGAGCTAAAGAAATCGCGCCCGAAAGTGCTTTTGAATTTTTCATCTTGTCACAAAATCCTTTGCCTAAACCCTCTAAATGGATTCGTTTGGGTAAATGGATGAGTAAAGCAGAGTTAATGGTCAAAGAGCTAGATAAAGTTAAACAGGGAAATGGAGATTTTATATTTCCTTATCCCCTCAATCCCCTTGATGTAATGTTTACTCACCAAGTCTTGAGCTATGACACCGTAAATATGCCTCCCGTTAGCCTGATTCGCAATGTCAGTATAAACGGACATTTTTATGAGGTTGACGGCTTCAAAATCCCTGCTCGTATGGAATATCGCTTTAAGGTATAGGTTATGACTATTCAAGAACTATGCGATCGCCTGTCACAATTTCCAACCGATACACCAGTTGTCGTCAGAGGCTATGAAGGCGGATTTAATGATGTCTTAAACGTTGAAGCTGTTGAAATACAGCTAAACGTTAATGCCGAACATTGGTACTATGGAGCGCACAGCAAACCCGATATCTTGTCTGAAGCGATCGCAGATGTTCCATTGACTAAAGTTATCTATCTACATAGCGATAATCATCTTGCAGAGCAATAGCACAAGTGCAGATCTGGTGAGATCGAACGTGAAGATAGAATGTAGTTTTTGAGAATATTGCAAATGATTGCTAGACAACCAGAACTAACCTACTCAGAATATTTCGCTTACGAACAATCAAGCCCTAAAAAGCATGAGTTTGTCAATGGGCAAGTTTTGGCAATGGCTGAGGAAGATGAAAATCATAATTTGATTGTTGGCAATCTAGTTGGTTGTATCCATCCACATTTGCGCGGTACTGGCTCTCGGTTATTAGCTCTAGCGATGAAACTCACGATCGCATCTG
>Ga0209972_10000731_pt1 | contig 32349 bp, 38 predicted proteins | sample NOAtaG_7_FD_187302 | JGI IMG/M metagenome (GOLD analysis project Ga0209972, IMG submission 187302) | Freshwater lake microbial communities from Lake Erie, under a cyanobacterial bloom - NOAA_Erie_Diel1S_2200h metaG (SPAdes) (version 2) | ecosystem: Environmental > Aquatic > Freshwater > Lake ...
CTGTTGGAAAATGGGGTCAAGTATCCGTTTCTATGACAGAGGAGCAATAATGGCAGAATCTTTAGATAATCTTTTTAGTCAAAAAATGCCTTCATCGGAAAACATAGTTGTTGTGATTGTTGATAAGGCAGCTAATAAAGTTATTCAAAAAATTAGTGCTCATCCAGATTTTTATGCAAATATGAAAAAACTACAAGATGGAGAAGCGTTGGTCATTGCAGTAGACGACCCGTACTCTGTTGAAGTAGGATACGACTACATACCAGACTAAGGAGAACAAGATGGCATTTGCAAACCCAACACCACAAGGTGCAAACCCAAAACCACCTCATAAGATTGCTTTTATCATTGATGGTGTAGTGGCTGATACTATTCACGTTCCAGATAGACTAGCGGCAGTTTTATTAAGCGAACCTAGAATGGTCCGTATTCCAGATGAATTAGAACCTGCAGTAATTCCAGGTTGGAAGTTTAATGACGAAGATGGGTTTATCGACGATAAAGAGTGGCAATTAAGAAATGAAGAAGCTGTTATGAGAGACCCTAACTTTCCTCGAGAGTCAGACCCAGCTTAATTACTTATAACTTTTTTTAACCCAAAAGTTTTTTCTGTAATTACCTTTATGGTTATCTCTAGATTGCTTTAGTGCTTTTGCTATTCGTCTAATATTTAAGTGCCAAGTACTAGTCCATTCTGCTCTTTTAATAGGCAGCACTTGTGCTATCGGAGTGCCTTTAGGAATAGTTCCAATAAAATCACTTTTAAAAAATACTGGTATATTTCCTGGAGTATTCCATTTATCTGCATCCATAATTCCAGATACTGCCATGAATGGTAAATCAAATCTATTAAACGGATGGGTCACTAATAAGCTCCACCCTCTAGGTGTTTTATAACCAACTTTAAGATAAATAGCAATTCCCTCATGAGAATACCCAGCAGGAGGAACCATGTATTTTCCAAGTTCTAAAGGTCTAGCATGTAGTACTTGGCTATCTTCATCCCATTTAAAATGTTTTACACCGTCTTCATCTACCGATATATGTAGGTCTTGGTCTAACCTAATAATCCAACCGCTTGCCATTGCATCAAAGTAAGGCATGCAAGACCTTAGCCCTGGAGTCTCTCCATCTGAAAGAGTTAATTCAGATTTCTTATACCATTCTGGGATAAATCTATGGGCTGGAAGCGGAGATAGCACAGTTCCTACTTCTGGGTAGTGAAAGAAGTGCATTATCTTTTTCATAACCCCATCGTAGCAGTAAGTTTGTGTTGGGCGTGAAAACGGCTGTTAATCTAATTAGAATTGACCTATGGCGAAATCTGAAGCATGGCAACGCAAGGCGGGTAAAAACCCCAAAGGCGGCCTTAATGAAAAGGGACGTAAGTCCTACGAAAAAGCTAATCCAGGTAGTAACCTTAAACCACCGGTAAAGCGTGAGCAGGCGAAAAAATCGTCTAAGTCCGCCGCCCGGAGAAAGTCTTTCTGTGCTCGCATGGAAGGTATGAAAAAGAAAAATACGTCTTCTAAAACCGCTAACAATCCGAATAGCCGAATAAACAAGTCCCTACGCGCATGGGACTGTTAACCAAACTCTAGAGAATAGGTAAAACATGGCAGTAAATAACAACGGGAATTTATTAGATTCCTCAAGCAATGTTGCCGTTGATTTTGTATGGGGTAACGTTCCTATGCAACCAAACGATGACCGTGCTGCTTCAATTAGCAACTTCGGTGGAACTACTGGTTCTGACGAAATTCAATATCAAACAGCAGTAGTAACTGCAGCTTCAGCAACTGCTGGAACCGTAACTTATACTGCAACAAATACATTCATTGCTGGACAGACTGTAACAATTACAGGTTTATCAACATCTGCATTTAACTTAACAAACGTATTAATTGCAACAGCTTCTTCAAGCCAATTCACTGTTACAAACGCAGCCACAGGCACAGCAGTAACTGGTGCAACAGCACAAGCAAAAGTAGTTATTAGCTCACTTCCTGGTGTTGGTGCAGATTATGCATGGGCAGCAACTACACAAGTTGCAAGTGGACGTCTAAACGTAGTAACCCCTGCATTTAACAATCACAATATCGCAGAAGGTGAATGGGCAAGTTTCCCATCTTACACAGCAGCAACCGGTAACTACATTGTTACAGCTGCAAGTGGAAATGGAACAACTGTTACATACACCGCACAAAATAAATTAGCAGCAGGAGACACTGTAAATATTACAGGTCTTGTAACTTCTGCATTTAACTTGTCATCAGCAACAGTAGCAACTGCAAATGCAACTAGATTTACAGTTACAAGTGCAGTAGGAAACGGCGTATCAATCACTGGTCAATACGGCAAAGTTGAATCTACAACAGCAGCCGCTTCAGGTGATGGTGCATTTGTTTCAGGAACTGCATACATCGTAGTACCTAGCGTACTTGGTGAAACAACAGCAAATGCTCTTGATGAACTTTTGGATGCTGGTTACGAATTAGCTAACATTACAAATACCACCGGAGTTACAAATACAGCTACACAGCCAACTCAGATTAACGTTACAACCACAACTGCCGCAACTGTAACCGTCTCTGGCGGAACAAGCACATGGCCAGTAGGTACAAAGGTTACTATTGCAGCTGGTACAGGTATCCCAGCAGCACTTGTTGGTACTTGGTCTGTAACTGGTGGTTCAGGAAGCACACTTGTTATTGCAGGTACAGGATGGACAGTTGCCGACACAGGCGCTATCACACCTGGAAATCGTTTAACTGGTGCATCTGGAACAGTCAAAACCCAAAGCACAGCAGCAGCCGCAGCAAGCATTGCTACAACTGCCACGATTACAATCACCTCTTGGGCCTAATAACCCAAATAAAAAAGCCCCTGGTTATCCAGGGGCTTTCTTTTTTAACGTTTAGAAGTTCGTCTTTGTCTTCGTATAACTACTCGGTCGTGTTCTGTGGTACCAGCCCATACTCCCATTATTAATGGAGTTGTTAGTGCATATTCAAGACAGTGAGATTTGAATTCACAGGATTTACAAATTTTTCTAGTATATTTAATATTTATTGCGCCTTCCGCTGCATTGTTTGGAAAAAACAAATCAGGGTCTGTTTGGGCACATGGTTGTGACCCATCAAAAAAAGGTGCTTTAAATTTATCAATACCAGTGTTTTCGCTCCCAGTGACTCCATGCATTACATGCGCTCCCGTATCTTTTATCGATATAAGCTAGTCCGGCTATTATTTGTTCTTTGGCATCAGAAGTCTTTTTAAATCCGTAAGCTTCCCAAGTTGAATCTAAAAACTGTGGGATACCATAAGCTGTTGAATTTTTATTCTGAGCTTTAGGATTAAAACGACTTTCTTTGTTCCATACATTACGCAAACATTTCCATTCTTGCAAGTCCCAACCTTCTGCATGAACCATTAAAAACGCTAAAGCTTCTGCATCAAAGAATTTTGCATATGGGCTAATGATTGCTTCTCTTGCATCTGTTCTACTTACAGAAACTGTAACACGAGTTAATTTAACTGTTGTTTTAGGTTCTGTTGTAGCCGCCATAGTTACAGATTTAGGTTCTGTTGGCGGAGATGCTATTGCCGGTGTAACTATAAATGCAGCTACTACCAACAATGACACACATGAGTGTGTTATCTTTCTGATATTAAGCAATATTCTTGCTCCTCTCAGGTATATCTAGCCAATCAAACTTTCGTACTCAAGTCAAGGCGAACTAAAAGTATTGTTTTTAGAGTGACAGGTGTTACTAAAGTAATGTATAAATAAGTAAATACACGTGACATTACACGGAAAACAAACTGTTTAGTTAAAACTACAAACAGAAATGAATATTTTATGTCTCTCATGGATTGGGCAGCTACCTTATCCGGCTTCGCAGCCTTTTTAGGAACCATCGTTTTATCAGTACGATGGATTGTTAAATCATACTTAATAGAATTAAAACCCAATGGCGGGGGTTCAATAAAAGATGCCGTCAATGATATTAAGCGCGAAATGGTAGAGGTTCGCGTATCTCTAGCCCGCTTAGAGGGCAAGTTTCATCAGCATGTTGAGGAAACAAAAGACTAATTTAGGCTGACGCTCCTAACTTTCTTGGGGCAGACTTTATAGAGCCGGTAAAAACGGCACAACCTCTAGAAGGAAGAAATATGTCAAAATCTATGAAAGCAGCAGTAGCCTCATACGCACGTTCTTTTGCAGCCGCAGCTCTTGCTGCATTTTTAGCAACTGGTGGAGATATTGCATCTCTAAACGCCGATTCACTTAAAATGATTTTAAGTGCTGGTGTAGCAGCAGTACTTCCAGTAGCAATGCGTGCTTTGAATCCAAATGATAAAGCATTCGGTAAGGGTGCTAAGTAAACCTTGTACATTCAATGGAAAGACGATAAAAACAAACAGTCTTTTAAACCAAATGTTTGGACACCTATGGTGCTCAACGGTAAAGACGCTATTGACCCTACAGAAGAAGGTCATTGTTTTTGGGAAGCACAATTACATTTGACTCTACCTAAAACTGGTAGACCAACATATGTAAAAATGAATTACTCAAGAGACTATAAAGGCAAGAACGACACTACTGGTACTAATACTTACGCTGTACCCGAAGATGTCACTTCTGTGCAGTTTACGTTATTTTGGTATTTCAACGCTAAACCAGGAACACCTATTTCTTGTATGGTTTATCACAACGGAAAATCAGATATTGTTTCTGAAATTAGACAATTCAAAGGACTGATTCATTAATGGGCTCACCTATTAAAGATGGAAAAATTACCACACCTTATAAAAAAACAGGAAAAATGTGGTCAAAAGGTTATCACACTGGTGTCGACTATGCGTGCAAAGAAGGCACAGACATTATTGCCGTAGCTGATGGAAAAATTGAAAATGCATCTTGGGGAAAATCTTATGGAACCCAAATTGTGCAAAAAGTAACAGGTGGGTGGGTAATCTACGCTCACCTTTCAAAGTCTCTTGTTAAACCAGGAGACACAGTATTGAAGGGCCAACATATCGGGGAATCCGGTAACACTGGCAATTCATCTGGTCCTCATTTACATTTTGAAATGAGAGACAACATTCGCTGGTCTGCTGGGAAAGACATTGACCCTAGCGCTGTATTAGCGTCGTAATTTAAGATAAACTAATAGGGCGGGATAACCTCTCGCCCTATTGTCGACTTAGGAGATTTAATGGCAACAACACCCAAAGCACCTACACCTACAGTAGTTTGCGATATTAGTGGTAAACAAGCTCATTACACAGTTCCAGCAGATAGATACCCAGAAGCTGCAGGAAACTATGCTTGGGATTGCTTACCTACACATTTAGGCGCTGCAGCAGCAAGAGGAGAATTTCCTTTAGCTGAACCAGGTGCATCAGAAGAATAATTTAATTTATAGGGCAGACTATCTGCCCTATATTTTTAGGAGATAAATATGGCGATTAAATGTGCAAATTGTGAAAATGACGCTCATTTTACAATGGCAGACCGTGGAGTTAGACCGGTAGATTATTGCAATCGTTGTTTACCAAAACATTTACTTCCTAGAGCAACACGTGGCGATTTTAAATTAAGAGACGAAACTAAAAAGAAAGCTTCCAAAGCCAAGGCTGAAGAATGAAAACAACAAGGGTAAAAGCCAAACAGGCTCACCCTGTTCCTAATAAAGTAACAAATCCAACAGGCCCCTTTCCAAGAGAACTATTTAAAGAATCTAAAATTGTTGATGATTATCAACCAGCTTTAAATGAAGATGGTATGGATTTTGAAAAAGGAGCTACGGCTCAAAATAATTTTAAACCAATATACTTGTATTGCGGTGATTGCGACTCTAAAGTATTATCTACAAAAACTAACGAACATGAGTGTTAATGGCTAGAAAACCTACAATTCCTTCTCTTGAAGAGTTGCGTAAAGATTCTCAAAAAGCAGTAGATAGATGGGCTTCTACATATCTAACTCCTGAAAGAGTAGATGATTTTAAAAAAACTATAACTGAGTCTGCTCCTGAAGATTATGAAGTAACCGATTCTAGAGAACCTGAAGATACTTCTTATACAACACAAACAGCACCTACTAAGAATCCTAAAAGACCTAGAGCTTTAAAACTTGCATATAGTAAACAAAGTGAAACTTTAGTAGTTAGATTTAGAGACGGAACTTGGTGGGGATACTACGGAGTTCCTGTTGAAATGTGGAACGAATTAAAAGCTAGTGAATCTACTGGTGTATACTTAAAAGAATCTGGTTTAGACCAATGGCCAGATATGGGTGCATTTAATCCAGCAGAAATGTCTCCGGGACCAAGGACTCAATTAAACAACTAATATGAAAACAATCGGGCCACTATACGTTGATATTGTTAACTACGGAAAACGTGGTTTTATGCCTTTTATTGAAAAAGGCTGGACTAGCGAAATTGAACCTCCGTTTAGAAAAGGTAAATGTTTAGTATTTAGAGTTCCCTTTACTAGACCAGGGATTGCTTTAGGTGTGTTTGGTAAGTCAAGACTTGAAGAAGCCGAAGCCCTTTTATCTGCTATTGAAGGTAGAGTGATACCGTTATCTAAATGGTCTCAGGAGGGTGTAAGTGTTCAAGAAGACTACTAAATGGGATAAGCCATTTTCTGAAAAAATTAAAAAAAGAGTTTCTAAGATACCTACTGCTGAGCTAGATATGTGGGCTAGCCAATCTTTATATGAACTTGGAAGATGCCTTTCAGCTTATGAAAAAAATAGAGAAGATGTTTATTTACAAGAAGCTCTTACTGGAGCAGAAGCTTTACATGCAGTTTTAGATGAATTACATAATAGGACTATTAAGCCAACACGCTAACTGATGTCGGAACGTCTACTATTAACGACTATATGTAATAATAGATATGCCTCTCTTCCTTTCTCTCCCGTGTGGTGGCGGCACTCTTATGGCCTGGGTTAACTCCTAGGCCATTAGTTTTAGGCCTCGATAGCACAGCGGTAGTGCATCCGCCTTGTAAGCGGAAGGTCGTCAGTTCAATCCTGACTCGAGGCTCTCTGATGTCCTGTAGCTCAATTGGCAGAGCACTCGACTGTTAATCGAGTGGTTATTGGTTCGAGTCCAATCAGGACAGCATATTGGTTAAACTTAAACTATCGTGTTAAAGAATTGGAAAAAATGAACGAGCCAGAATTAGAACTTCTTGAAGAGAACGAAGAGCTTTTAGAAGAAGAGTTTGAAGAAGATGAAGATGACCTTCCTCCCGAAGAGGAAGACGAACTTGATGAGTTATCTAAAGAATTTGTTATTAAATTAGTAGATAGAACTATGCAGTTTATGGAAGCCCTTGTTGGCCATGACCTTCACCCATATCAAAAACCTTTAGCACGTCGAATTATTGAATCTGTAATTATTAATGATGGTGAAGAAGTAACCGCTCTAGCTGCACGTCAATCAGGTAAATCTGAAACTATTGCTAATACAGTTGTTACTCTCATGGTTTTATTACCAAGACTTGCAAAGATGTATCCAGATTTACTAGGTAGATTTAAAACTGGTATCTGGGTAGGAATGTTTGCTCCAGTTGAAGGTCAGGTTGAAACTTTATTTGGACGCGCTGTTAACAGGCTTACTAGTGAAAGAGCGCAAGAAATATTAGGTGACCCAGAAATAGATGACAGCCTTGGTAAAGTTCCCGGAGTTACTAGACAGATTAAATTAAAGAACTCTGGTTCTACTTTAATGATGATGACAGCTAACCCAAGAGCAAAAATTGAATCTAAATCTTTTCATCTTATTGTTATTGACGAGTGTCAAGAAGCAGATGACTTTGTAGTATCTAAATCTATTTCTCCCATGTTGGCTTATTACTCAGGAACTATGGTTAAAACTGGTACTCCAACTACAAGTAAAAATAACTTTTACAGGTCTATTCAATTAAATAAGAGAAGACAAACAACTCGAGGCAGTAGACAAAACCACTTTGAATGGGATTGGCGCGAAGTAGCTAAAGTAAATCAAAACTACGGAAAATTCATTAAACGAGAAACTTTACGTATTGGTGAAGAATCTGACGAATTCCAAATGTCTTATTCTTGTAAATGGCTACTTGAAAGAGGAATGTTTGTAACTTCTACAATTATGGACGAACTTGGAGATACTTCTCAAGAAATTGTCAAGGCTTGGCATCGTAGCCCTGTAGTAGTTGGAATTGACCCAGCAAGAAAACTAGATTCAACTGTAGTTACTGTTGTATGGGTTGATTGGGATAGACCAGATGAGTTTGGTTATTTTGACCACAGAATTCTTAATTGGCTTGAAATTCAAGGCGATGATTGGGAAGACCAGTATTTTCAAATAGTTAACTTCCTTTCTGCATACGATGTGATAGCTGTTGGAGTTGATGCAAACGGAGTTGGAGATGCAGTAGCCCAACGTCTTAAGCTTTTGCTTCCAGGAGCCGAAGTTCACTCTCTAGGCAGTAGCCAACCAGAGCAGTCAAAACGTTGGAAACATTTAAAGGCTTTAATTGATAGAAGGATGGTCGGTTGGCCAGCTCATGCAAAGACTAGACGATTAAGAACCTGGAAACGTTTCTACCAACAGATGACTGATTTAGAAACTAAATTTACTGGACCTAACTTTTTAGCCAAAGCCCCCGATGAAGCCCATGCTCATGATGACTTTGCTGACAGTTTGGCTATCGCTTGTAGTCTCACATTAGATTTAACAATGCCCTCAGTAGAGGTCAGTTCATCGCCTTTTTACAGGTAAACTTGATTTTAGCCTGACATAAAGGTAAAAAAGCAGAACACTTTTATTAAGGTACCTTAAATAGAAATATGGAGTTTTAAATATGGCAATTGCACCAGCGCCTAAATTTCCAGAGCGCCCAGGTAATATCTATGACCGTAAAATGGCCGGAGCAATTCCTGGTCAACGTGGACCTCTTCGTTTTGAAGAAGGATTAGCAACAGACACAGATATTCCACAGGAATTCTCTAACGGAGCCTCTCAAGGTTACACACCTGCAGCAGGACGTCCAAATCGTAATGCACCAGTTCACACTAAGCCAGCCGAAGAAACAATGCGCGAACGTGCACATGTTGGTTCAGCAGCTTGGGTAGAGGCACCAAATACTCTACAAGAATTTGCTACTGGTTCATTTGCTGATTATGCAGAAAACAAAATTGAAGAAGTTTTCCGCGATGGTTCACATCAACAACGTTTGAACCCTTCAGTAGTACAAGACTAGTAATCTCACTTAACCTGTCTAACTAACTTGTGTATTGCAAGTTGGTCAGGCAGGTTTTGGAGCTTGAGGACATATGGCATTAATTTCAGGTAAAGAAGTAAAAGAGGGCCCTAAGCAGTTACCTGCTAACCCTAAAATGTGGAACATGCTTACTATGCAAGCACGTACTAAATTTAATGTTTATCCTTCTCCAGCAGCAGCTCACTGGGTTCACGCTCGTTATACTCAAATGGGTGGAAAATTTGTTCAATCTAAAAAAGAAATAGACCCAAGATTTAGAGATTATGCAAAAGAAAAGCAAGACAAGATTAAAGAAGAACAAAATAAAAAAGTAACTAAGCCTGTTGGCAAAGGTCAACTTAAAGGCCAACGTCACAGATAACCGTGGCGAAAAATATTAGTACAGTTAATAGTGCTAAGATATAACAAATAGTTTGGAGAGGATTAATAGGTGACAAGCGGCCTAGACTTTTCCCCTCCTAGTTATAGGGCAGCGTCTTCTGATTTAACAATCTCTATATCCCCTCTTGGATTAGTAGAATTAGCTGATGAAGAATTTGAGGTTCACGGTCCTCGTCTAAACCGTTATTCATTGAACTGGGCTATGTACCTAGGTCATCATTATTCTTATCGCCGTCAAACTGGTGAAACCCAAATGGTGCTCAATTATTACAGAGCATTCACAGATTTTATTATTAACTTTACATTTAGTAAAGGTGTTCAATTTAGAAGCCCTAAAGAAACAGAAGCAATTGTTCCAGATTTATTAGAACGTGTATGGGAAGTAGATAACAACAAAGCAACAGTACTTTGGGAAATTGGTCAACAAGGTGGAGTATCTGGTGATTGCTTTATTAAAGTTGCATACGAAGAAGCATGGGTAGACCCAGCAGGTCGTCAACACCCAGGACGTGTTCGCGTTCTTCCATTAAACTCTTCTTTTTGTTTTCCAGAATTCCATCCACATGACCGTGAACGTTTAATTAGATTTAAACTAAAGTATCGTTTCTGGGGCACATCTCTAGAAGGTACACGTCAAGTATTTACTTATACTGAAATCTTGACTGATGACATTATTGAAGAATACATTAATGATGAACTTATTGACTCACGTCCAAATCCACTTGGTGTTATTCCAGTTATCCATATTCCTAACATTCGTATTTCAGGTTCTCCTTGGGGCCTATCTGATTGCAATGACATTATTCCAATTAATAGAACTTACAACGAAGTAGCAACTGACATTGCTGACATTGTTAATTACCACGCTGCTCCAGTAACTGTAATCATTGGCGCTAAAGCATCTCAATTAGAAAAAGGTGCTAATAAAGTATGGGGCGGTCTACCAAAAGATGCAAAGGTAGAAAATCTAGAAGGTGGCGCACAAGGTCTTAAAGGTGCAATGGATTTCCTTGCAATGATGAAAAAAGCAATGCATGAAATGGTCGGTGTACCAGAGACTGCTCTTGGACAAGCACAACCTATTTCAAATACATCAGGTGTTGCTTTGTCTATTCAGTTCCAACCTTTGATGAATCGTTACCACCAAAAGATTGTTCAATACGCTCATGGATTAGAGCGCATTAATGAACTTATATTATTGAACTTAGCGGTAAAAGAACCAGAAACCTTTACTTGGGACCCTAATACTGACGTAGAACTAAAAGAAGGTCAAACTCCACAACTAGATACCAACGACCAATTAACATACCGTTCTTACGTACACTTCCCACAACCACTTCCATTAGACAAGTTAATTGCTCTTAATGAAATTCAATCATTGCTATCTCTTGGCTTAGAGTCAAAAGAAGGTGCTTTACGAGTTTTGGGTGAAGAATTCCCAGCAGAGAAATTGAATGAAATCCGTAAAGAACTTCAAGACGATGCAGTAGCCGATGGTGCTCTAAAACTTCTACAGACTCAAATTGAACAAGAAATTATGGAACTAACAGGAACTATGCCACCTCCAGAACCAGGGGCTCCTAGTGCTGGTAAAGGCGCTGGGGCAGGTATGCCTACTCCTATGGTTCCTCCAACCCTTGATGATGCAGCCATGGCTTCAAAACTAGGCGAGACTTCATTAAGGACACAGTTAGTAACTAAAGCTTACGGTACAAAACTTCCTCAACGAAGAGTTCCGCAAGAATACGAAAAATAGGTAAAATAAGCATTTTAGGCTGAAAATTTCGTGTTGTAAGGCAAAATTAAATATAGATAGAAACGTTTGGTCAAATGTGTTATTAATTCGGAAAACGACCCAGAGGACACTAAGGATAAACTATGTCAGAAGTAACAGAAATGAATGTAGAGGCTTTCGCAGCCGAAGCAGAAGCAGTATCAGCAGCGCCTACAATTGCTGAAACACCAGCAGTAGTAGAGGAATTAAAAGGCAAGAAATTTTACACAGAAGACGATTTGGCAAAAGTAAGAAGCCAAGAAAAAGAAAAGCTCTATCCTCAAATTGATAAATTAAAGGAAGAACTTGAAGTCTTAAAGAAGGACCGCGAAGAAAAATTGGCTCACAAGGCAGACATTGAAGCCGAAGAAGCAGCTAGAGCAAAAGCAAAAGCTGAAGAAGAACTTGAAGTGCGCGAACTTCTAAAAGTAAAAGAACAAGAATGGCAACAACAGCTAGAAGCTGAAAAGCAAGAACGCGAAAGAGCTTTTTCTTTATTAGAAAGAGAAAGACAATTCGCAGACCTACAGTCTTACCGTTCACAACGGTTAGAGCAAGAACGGGAAAATATTATTCCTGAACTTGTTGACCTAATTAGTGGAAACACTAAAGAGGAAGTAGATGCAAGTATTGAGGGTTTGAAAGAACGCTCAGCACGCATCTTAGATTCGGCACAGGCAGCAATGCAAAGTGCACGAAAAGAAATGACTGGAACGCGTGTGACAACGCCTCCAGCAGGACCTATGGAAACTAATTCGGAACAACGTTCGTTCTCTGCACAAGACATCTCGTCTATGTCAATGGAAGAATATGCGAAGTATCGTCAACGCCTCTTGAGCCCAAGTGCTCAAGGCAAAACGCGCGGACTGTTCGGCTAAACCCACAAATACAAAACTAACAAGGAGTCCAATCTAAATGGCATCTGGTATTACGGGTACCGGCAATCTCGCCGCATCCCCAACAGCGTACTCAGGTACAAACACACAATTGACTCAAGCGATTCAGACAATCTGGTCAAAGGAAATCCTTTTCCAGGCTATGCCTATCCTTCGCTTTGAACAATTTGCAGTTAAGAAAACTGAACTTGGTGTTGCACCTGGTTTACAAATCAATTTCATGCGTTACAACAACTTGGGATTTGCAAGTTCCCTAGTTGAAGGTGTACGTATGCAAACAAACGCATTAACAGCACAACAATTCTCAATTACAGTATCTGAACACGGCTATGCATTAGCAGTTTCAGAATTGTTATTGAACGCTTCCTTCGATGACGTAATGGCTTCTGCCTCACGTCTTCTTGGACGTAACATGGCAATTTACCTAGACCAATTGAGCCGCGATACTCTGTACAGCGCAACCTCAACAATCTACGGTGAAGACCGCTCAGCTCTATCTGCAGTTAACAACTGGTATGCCTATGGCACAACAGCTGCTAACCGTGCAGCAATGACAGGTGCTTTCTACTTAACACCTCACACAGTTAAGGATGCAGTAGAAACACTATCAACCAAGAACATCCCAAGGTTAGGCGAAACCTACGTTGCGTTTGTTCACCCACATCAATCACGTCGTCTACGCGACATGCCTGAATTCATCGAAGTAACGAAGTATGCCGCTCCAGGTAACTTCATGCTTGGTGAAATCGGACGTTTGTACGATTGTGTTTTCATCGAAACCACACAAGTACTAAAGGTTACAGGCGGTGCTGGTGCAGGTTACTCAGCTGATACAGCTGTTGCTAGCCCAACAGTAACTCCTGGTGGAGGTTACACAACACCAGCTACCTTTACAGGTAACGGTGCAGCTGACCGCTACGATGCAATCTTCATTGGAGATAACGCATTTGGTCACGCAATCTCACTTCCAGTAGAACTTCGCGATGGCGGAATTCTAGACTTCGGTCGTGAACACGCATTAGCTTGGTACTCAATCTTCGGACTTGGTCTAATCACTGACCAATCTGTAGTTATTGCAGAAACCAACTAGTAAGTAATTCCGTTGGGGGCGGTTCAAAAAACCGCTCCCAACACAAACAACAGCTATTAATACGGAGGATATAAAAGTGGCAAAGGTAAACGATTTCACCGGCCGTCAAAAAGAAGCTCTTCAAAAACAATTTGCCGAAGAGCAAGCACAACGTGCTACAGAGATGTCATTAGCAACTGCAGAAGCCCAAATTAAATTGGAAACTGAAGTTATTGATGCAACAAAACCATCAGTAGCAACCGTCATTGTTGAAGATATAACAAAGATATCTACCCAAGATGACACAGTAGTTATTAGAGTAGTTGAAGATATTGAAAACATGACTTTAGGTATCGGAAACAACTATAGTTTTAAGGCAGGACAAAAGTACCAAGTTACTAAGGCAGTAGCCACCCATTTACAGGAAAAAGGCTATTTAGCTGGCGTAATTTAATAAAAGAGTTACACAGATAGCGGGCTCTTGTAGCCCGCTATTTTGTTTATAAAGATTTTTTAAGTAATAACTGACAAGATTTAGTGGTAGCGTGAGGAGTAATCTGTGGCCCTACTAGCAGACCTACTTTCTAGGGTCCGTCTAGAACTCGGTGACGAGGCTAAACAATTCGTATATTCATCTACTGGTGATGGAACGAATACTAGATTCTACGTAAACGCTAAACCTGTTGAATTAGACAACCTCACAGTGTTGGTTGCTGGAACCCCTATTCCATATCCTGCTGGATATACCATTGAACAAAAAACTGGAATTATTACTTTTGCTGTAGCTCCTGCTAATGGAGCCAGCGTGAAGGTAACAGGCGTAACCAATAGATACTTTTTAGATGATGACCTTTGTATTTTTATAAATACTGCAGTAATTCAACATTCTCATAATAGGACTGATGGCACTGGAAGTGCTATAACTTTAGCATCTATTCCAGCAGTAGAGGAATACCCAGTAGCAATTCTTGCTGTTATTGAAGCCTTATGGGCATTAGCAACTGACGCTGCATTTGATATTAATATATTTGCTCCAGATGGAGTAACAATTCCTCGTTCTGAAAGATACCAACAATTAATGCAAACTATTAATCAACGTTGGGAACAATACAATCAACTGTGTCATGCATTAAATATTGGTTTATGGCGTTTAGAAATAGGAATACTGCGTAGAGTATCTCGTCTTACAAATAAACTTGTTCCTGTATATATGTCACAAGAAATTGATGATGGTAGAAGACCAGAACGTGTTTATATTACAAATGACCTTAATGGTAGAACACCAACACCATCTACTGCTCAAAATTATGACATTGTTCTTTATCAAGGAGATTCATATGAATGTACATTTAACTTTCCATTTAACACAACTAACTTAAACTTTAAAGCACAAATTAGAACTTATCCTAATGCTCCAGCATTATATGGAACATTTACAGTAACTAAAGTATCTCAAACTAATGCTTTAAGTGTTGTTAAAATTGAACTTACTAGTTCTGAAACTGAATACTTACCTAGAAGAGCTTTCTGGGACTTACAAGCAACATCAACCGTAGACCCTGATTTTCAACAAACTTATATTAAAGGTCAGGTGTTTGTAACACAACAGGTGACACTTGACTAATGCCTTGTAACTGTAACCAAAATCCTTGTGCGTGTGGTGCTCAAGGCATCACTGTAGTTCCTCAATCTCCTATTGTTATTACTGTTAATACCCAACAAGTAAATCAATCTGTTCAATCTCCTATAAATGTTAATAATGGAACACAAGGAATTCAAGGCACTCAAGGTCTACAAGGCCGTCAAGGATTACAAGGTAACCAAGGTTCTCAAGGTAGTCAGGGCGTACAAGGATTACAAGGTAATTTAGGTCCACAAGGTATACAAGGCTCACAAGGTGTACAAGGTGAACGTGGATTACAAGGCAGACAAGGTACACAGGGAAACCAAGGTACACAAGGTTTACAAGGCTCTAATGCAACAATGCAAGGTGCGCAAGGTATCCAAGGTTATTTTGGTCCACCAGGTGCGCAAGGTCTTCAAGGTCAAAGAGGATTACAAGGGTTTCAAGGTTTACAAGGTGATTTAGGTTTACAAGGTTTTCATGGAGCACAAGGTGCAACTGGTTCTGGCTCTCAAGGTATTCAAGGTATCCAAGGACAACGTGGGTTACAAGGACTTGATGGTAATCAAGGTGTACAAGGTTCTAGAGGAAATCAAGGAACTCAAGGTGCACAAGGAACTTTAGGTTCACAAGGATTTCAAGGAACATTAGGTTTTCAAGGAACACAAGGTTTACAAGGTCAACGTGGTATTCAAGGAAACTTTGGAACACAAGGTACCGATGGTTTACAAGGCAATCAAGGACTTCAAGGTCAGCGTGGTGTACAAGGTAATCAAGGAACACAAGGTCGTCAGGGAACACAAGGTGGACAAGGTACACAAGGTATCCAAGGTCTTGGAATACAAGGTTTTCAAGGTATTGCTGGCGCAGTAGCTGCGCAAGGAATTCAAGGAAGACAAGGAACGCAAGGTTCATTAGGTTTTCAAGGTTCGTTAGGTTTTCAAGGTATATCTGGCGCATTTGCTGGTCAAGGTGTTCAGGGAACGCAAGGTATTCAAGGCGATGGTATTCAAGGTGCGCAAGGTCTTCAAGGATTTAACGCAGGAATTTCATTTGGTCCAACTCCCCCACCAAGCCCATTAATTGGTGACAGATGGGTTGACTCTAATAGTGGAATTGAATACACATGGATTAACGATGGCACTAATCAAACTTGGGTTGAAGTAAGTGCAAGTGGTTTTTCTGGCGCACAGGGTGTACAAGGCTCTACTGGAGCTGGTACGCAAGGTATCCAAGGTGTTCAAGGTAACTTTGGTATTCAAGGTATACAAGGTGGATTTGGTTTACAAGGTTTAACTGGCGTTGGGTTCCAAGGTTTACAAGGTATCCAAGGTTTACAGGGCGAAGCAATACAAGGTTTACAAGGTATTGCAATACAAGGTGCGCAAGGACCAAATGCTGCTATTTCATTTGGACCAACACCTCCAATATCTCCTTTAATTGGTGATAGGTGGGTTGACTCAAATACAGGTATTGAGTACACATATATAAATGATGGAACAAATAATACTTGGGTTGAAGTTTCAGCTTCTGGATTTGCTGGTGCTCAGGGTATTCAAGGTCCTGCGGGAAGTATGCAAGGTACACAAGGTGTACAAGGTTTTGAGGGTCCTGGAACTTATACAATTTCTGCAACACCACCAGTTGCTCCAGAAACTGGAGATACTTGGTTAGATTCCGATACAGGAAAGCTTTATATTTGGGACGGAATTGAGTGGTTTGAAGCTTACGGAAACAACGATGGTTTACAAGGCACTCAAGGTGTTCAAGGAAGTGTTGGTATTCAAGGTCTTAATGGACTTTTTGCTGGTCAGGGTGTACAAGGTCCACAAGGATTACAAGGTAATCAAGGCCTTGGTTTACAAGGAACTCAAGGTCTACAAGGTAATCAAGGACCAATTGGATTAAGTGGAATACCTGTTGGTGGTTCAACTGGTCAAATCCTTGCTAAAAATTCTGCTACTAATTACGATACAATTTGGGTAGACACTGATTTAAATCAAATAAGCCCACTACTACTAATGGGAGCATAAATGGCTGTTGCATATAAAGTCTTAGGTCAAGTATTATCTACAGGAACTATTTCTACCTATGACACTATTGGTGCTCAAGTAGGTGTTGGTAGGTCATGGTTAGTTTCTACAATTGCTATTTGTAATCAAAGTGCTTCTGCTCAAACTTATAGACTTGCAGTTACTTCTGCATTGTCCCCAACTACGGCTGAGTTTATTGTTTTTGGTTCATCTGTTCCAGCAAACGATACAGTTACACTAACTCTTGGTATTACTATGGAAGCTGGAAAATATTTAAGATGTTCTTCATCTTCTTCTAGCGTTTCATTTTCCGCATTCGGCACAGAAATCTCATAACACATGGCAGTAAGAAGAGCGCAAGCATCTATCTTATCTGGTGTTAATTCAGCAGCTAATGGTATTACTTTAGATTCAGGCTATGCACGTACTAGTGCTGGCTATATTCCAACTGCAACATCTAGTGTAGTTCAATACACATCTTCAACAACATGGACAAGACCAAGTAATGTTCATTGGATTGATATTGCTTTAGTTGGTGGTGGTGGTTCTGGTGCATGCGGTGCTGGTACTCGTACAGGTGGAGGTGGCGGTGGTGGCTCAGTACTTCAAGTAAATAGATTTTACGTAGGTGACTATGACACTTGGTACATAATTATTGGAGCCGGTGGAGGGACCTGTGCTGGTGGACCTCAAGGAAGTTGTTGTTGTAATGCTTGGGGACAACCCGGTGGACCAACAATATTTAGTCCATTTAATATATTTAATTTTGGTGTGTACTCAGGAGCTGATTCATCTAATTTAAAAAGAACATTAGTAGCAATAGGTGGAGCCGGAGGTGGACATCCATGTGGTGGTATTGGTTCATGGACTCCAGCTACTTCAGGTGGTATGGGTTCTAACAGAGAAACAAATAATCATTGGGGAGTTGTTAGAGAAGATTTTAGTCAAACAAGAATAGTTTATTCAGGAATTGGTGGAAGAGGAGCTGCTGGTTCTTTTGGCACCGGTGCAAGTACAGGTTTTGGTGGTGGTGGCGGTGGTGCAGGTGGACCTGCTAATCAAGCATTTGGTTCTACTCCTGGAACTAACGCAAATGGTGGTCCAGGTAAATCATTACAATCTCCTTTTTCTGGAACATATGGAGGAGGGGGTGCTGGAGGAGGTTCTGCTTCTGCAGGTGGTGGAACTGTAAATGCAAATGGTGGTTTTGGTACTGGTGGAGGTGGTGGAGGTGCTCAAAATACTTCTTCAGCTGTTCCACTTGGTGGAAGTGGTCGTATAGAAATTAATCAGTGGTTTTCATCATGAGTGTAAGACGAGCAAGCACTTCTTATTTACATTCTTTAGATAATCCATTATCTTTTGGTAATCAAAAAAGAAAATATACAAATACAACTGCAGGTATTGGTCCTGCAATATTTTTTACAAGTAACGCACCATATTTTAGACCAACAAATGTTTTATATATAGATTTACTTTTAGTTGGAGGCGGTGGAGGAGGGGGACAAAATAATTATGGCGGTGGTGGTGCTGGAGGAAATATCTACTATATAAAAAAGTTATATATAGGAGATGCAAACACTTATTACTGTTGGATTGGTAGAGGTGGAAGACCAGGTGGAACTGGTGGTTACAACTGGGGTCAAACTCCTGGTGAAGGAGATATTGGTGAACCATCAAGATTTACTACAACTGATTACTCTACTTTTAGTTGGGGTGCTTGGGCATCTGTAGGAGACGCTAAAGCAATTAGTTCTATTGGCGGTGGTGGTGGAGGTGCTAACGGTCAATTTGGTTTTTTTGGTGGACCGGGTGGTGGTTCTGGTAGTAACGCAGGTTCTGGAACTTCGGGAAGATTATCTGGTAGTGAAACTTGGAACCCAGGCCAAGGATTTAACGGCGGCGCTGGTTCAGCTGGCGGTGGTGCAGGTGGCGGAAGTTCTACTTCTCAAGGCGGCAATGCTTCTGGTAATACTGGTGGTAATGGAGCAGATGGTCCAAATTTATTAGCACCACTTCCTGCGACATTTGTTAATTCAGCGTCCAACACAATTACTACAAGATTTGGTGGCGGAGGCGGAGGCGCTGGTGCTTCTGTTAACGGAACTGGTGGAGTAGGTGGTGGTGGTAATGGTGGCTCTGCTGGTACACCAAATACTGGAGGCGGCGGTGGCGGTGGGGCTGAAGGTGGTTCTGGAGTAATAGTTATTTGGGAACATACTAATTAGGAGATTTATGGAAGAAAAAGATGCTCAGTACTTTGCTTGTTTAGATGAAAACAATAAAGTTACTACTGTAATTGTTTGTTCTTCAGAAGAGATACATAAGTTTGCTGGAAAATGGGTTGAAACTTTTAGAGATAAACCAGGTAAAAGATTTGCAGGAATAAATGATACTTACGAAGAACAATACGATGATTTCTTTCCACCATTAGATTGGGTTCCAAATGAGAGCTTAATTGCAGAGTGGGATGATGAATTACGTGTGCAATATGGGCTTCCTCCATTATCAGAGCAGTAAGACCAACTGAATAAAACAGATAAACCTTGTATTATTAAGAGACACTAAGGAGTTAAGTCATGCCGTTTAGTTTTCCGCCTACACCTGCGGTTAATGATACTTATTCTTATGCTGGTCGTACTTGGATTTGGAATGGAACCGCTTGGGATTCTTTAGGTACTGCTCAAGGTCTAACAGGTACTCAAGGTCCACAAGGTGACCCAGGTGCGCAGGGCACAACAGGTACACAAGGAACTGACGGTGTTGCTGGTTCATTAGGCGCACAAGGTACACAAGGTTTACAAGGTTTTCAAGGCCCAAATGCTGCAATAAGTTTTGGTGCTACTCCCCCAGTTTCTCCACTTATTGGAGACCGTTGGGTTGATAGTAATTCAGGAATTGAATATACCTGGATTGATGATGGAACAAACCAAACATGGGTAGAAGTTAGCGCATCTGGTTTTGCAGGAACACAAGGTATTACTGGTGCACAAGGCTTTCAAGGTATTCAAGGTTCCGATGCAAATATGCAAGGAACTCAAGGTATACAAGGTATACAAGGCAGCGGTGTACAAGGTATACAAGGTGTTGCGGGAACTGCGCAAGGTATTCAAGGTCCACAAGGTTCTAATGCATTAATTACTTTTGATGTTGTCCCACCAGTTTCTCCATCAGTTGGCGACAGATGGATTGATTCAAACAGTGGTATTGAATATACATATGTAAACGATGGAACAAATTCAACTTGGGTTGAAACTTCTGCATCTGGTTTTTCTGGAGTGCAAGGTTTGCAGGGTGTTCAAGGTTTACAAGGCTCTAATGCAACAATGCAAGGTGCGCAAGGAACAAGTGGTGCACAAGGAACAGATGGAACAAGTGGAACACAAGGATTAACAGGTATACAAGGAACGCAAGGTTTTCAAGGTCTTAACGCAGGAATAAGTTTTGGTGCAACTCCTCCAGTATCACCTTCACTTGGTGATAGATGGGTAGATTCAAATACAGGAATTGAATATACATTTATTGATGACGGTACAAATCAAACTTGGGTAGAAACTTCTGCTTCAGGTTTTTCTGGTCTACAAGGTATTCAAGGACCAACAGGTGCAGGATTACAAGGTGCACAAGGCATACAAGGCGCAGGAACTTACACAATATCTCCAACTCCACCACTATCACCATCAGTTGGTGATACTTGGTTAAATGAAGATGACGGAACTATTTCTGTATGGAATGGTCTTGAATGGTTCGAGTCCAACACAAACTTATCTGGTTTGCAAGGTATTCAAGGATTGCAAGGATTATTTGGTTGGCAAGGAACTCAAGGCTCTAATGGTCCGCAGGGTATTCAAGGTGTACAGGGATTACAGGGTAACCAAGGTGTGCAAGGTTTAGGAATTCAAGGTTTACAAGGTAATGCCGGAACTGCTCAGGGTACGCAAGGTATTCAAGGCGACCAAGGTGTGCAAGGTATTCAAGGTTTATCAATTCAAGGTACTGATGGGTTATTTGCTGGTCAAGGAGCAAACGGTACTCAAGGTTCTACAGGTGCTCAAGGAACTCAAGGTTCACAAGGATTTGGTTTACAAGGACCTCAAGGTCTTAATGGAACTCAAGGTATTTCAGGATTATCTGGATTGAATCAAACTAACTTTTATGATGTTGTAAGAGACTATGCAGTAGTTTCTGGAGAAGCAGATTCATCATCAAAAATACAATTAGCTTTAGATGATGCTAGAGATGCTGGTGGTGGAACTGTGTATATTCCATCTGGTTTATATAACTTACAAAATAGATTAGAGATTTATACAGGAACCACTTTATTACTATCTCAAAAAGCTGTTATGTTTAGAGAACACAACACCAACATGATTATTAATGGAGACGGTGGCGGTTCTTATACCGGATACGATGGTCAAGCAAATATAAAAATTATTGGCGGTATTTGGGAAAATAGAGCAACAGCATTCCCAACTACACCTGCTATGTGTATAAGCATTGGTCATGGTCAAAACATTATTATTCAAGACTTAACTGTTACTAACGTTGGTGGATACCACGCTATAGAAGTTAACTCTAGTAAAAACGTAAGAATAACTAACTGTAGATTCTTAGGTTATTTAGATACTGGAGGGCGAGGTTATTCAGAAGCAATTCAAATAGATTTAGCTAAAAGTTCTGCAGTGTTTGGTGCATTTGGTACTTATGACGACACCCCTTGTGAAGATGTAGTAATTGATAATTGTTATTTTGGAGCTTCTGGAACATCTGGAACTACAGCCTGGCCTACAGGTATTGGAACTCATTCTTACACAGCCGGCTATTACCATACCAACGTCAAGATGGTTAATAATCAGTTTGATGGATTAACAGAATATGCAATTAGAACTTATGTAATGTACAAAAACTTAGTTATTGCAAATAACACAATTAACTCTTGCTATGGAGGAATTGCAATAGGCCTTGATGGTGGGGCGGACGATACTACAACTACCCAACCTGCTCCGCAGCAAAGTCAAAATATAACTATTAGTAATAACATTATTCTTAATACAAATGGAACTAACGCTATTGCTCTTTGGAACGTAGATGGAGCAGTTGTTACAAATAATCAAATACAAAATGTGACAAGGACTGGTTCTAATCTAGGAGATGGAATTCTATTTGTTACTGTTGTTGATGGGGTTATTGCTAACAACAGAGTTGAAGACACTTCTCAAGATTGCATAGATGTTAGAACAAATTCTTCTGCCGTAATGGTTGCAAACAACATAACTAAAGACCCAAGCCAAGTTACAACCAACGCTCATAACCATATCTACTTTAGTGATTCAGTAACCAATAGCTCTATAATTGCTAATAGAGGATTCAAAGAAGGCACTAATATTGCTTTAAATGGTATTTTAATAACAGCTTCTTGTAGCGGTATGAGAGCTTTTGGTAACCACTACGGAACTGCAGCAACTACTGCTTTCAATGATAGTAGTAGTGCAGTAACAACCACTACGAACGCATAAGGAAGGTGAGCCGTGGCAATTGATTTCCCCAATACCCCGTTTTTAAATCAAACTTATACATACTCCGGGCGCACCTGGTATTGGAACGGTGTTTCTTGGAAAGCAGTTGGTACTGCACAAGGTGTTACAGGTTTTCAAGGTATTCAAGGATTGCAAGGGCCACAAGGTTTGCAAGGTATACAAGGTGACTTAGGTATTGGTGTTCAAGGTATACAAGGTAACCAAGGACCAAACGCTGCTATTACATTTGATGCAAATCCTCCAGTAAGTCCTTTACTAGGAGACCGTTGGGTAGATTCAAATTCTGGTATTGAATATACATATTTATTTGATGGAACAAACTACTCATGGGTAGAAGTATCTGCATCTGGTTTTGCTGGAGTTCAAGGTTTAACTGGTATTCAAGGTTCACAAGGATTACAGGGCTTGCAAGGTTTAGACGGAGCATTTGCTGGACAAGGTGTGCAAGGTACGCAAGGTAATTTAGGTAATCAAGGAATTCAAGGTTCTAATGCAATAATGCAAGGTACGCAAGGGCCACAAGGTCTATTAGGTTTTCAAGGAATTTCTAATCAAGGTGTTCAAGGAATTCAAGGTTTTACTGGATTACAAGGTTACGACACTACCGTAAACGTAAGTTCTCCTATAACTAACTCAGGAACTACAACTGCTGCTGTGATTGGTATAAATGCAGCTACAACAAGTGTGGTAGGAGCTGTTCAGTTAGAAGATTCTGTATCAAGCACAAGTGTTGTTAAAGCAGCTACTCCTAATTCAGTAAGAACTGCTTATGTTTTAGGTTCTGGATTTTTAGCTAATTATCAAACAAAAGTTGGGCAATCATCTTCTGCTATTGATGTGCCAGATAGATATAACGTTCTTCATTCTTACAATGGTTACTCAGGTTATATAACTTTTTCTTTTTTTACTCCATTAGAAACAATGACAATATCCCAAATAACTATGGGTAACTCAAGCATCCCCGCTGCTTCTTGTACTTCAGCAAGAATGGGACTTTATACATTTGATGGCACTACAGCTACTTTAGTAGCTCGTACAGCAAATGACACAACTTTATTTAACAGTCTTTATACATCTTATACACGTTCATTATCAACAACAGGTGGTTATCCAGCTACTTACACATTAACAGCTGGAACTAGATATGCTTTTGCTTACATTGTCGTTGCAGCTACTATGCCTACTATTTATAACGCGCCTCTTGGAGACAACAACGCTGGTGTAATTGGGGCTTTAAGTCCTCGTATAAGCGGCGTAAGAACAGGACAAACTGATTTACTAGCAAGTACAACAATAAACGGTCCTTCGGACCAAGTCCCATGGTTTAGAGGTTCATAATGGCTACAGAAGTAAAATTAGTTGATTTAGGGGTTATTGACGGCTTGAGAGTTACAGAAGTAAGGGACGCTAAAACAGATGAAGTTATTGGTTATAACAGAACTGATGAAACTCCAAGAGAATAACACAATAATTCTTAAAATAAACTCGTATACTTAAAATACCCCTTCTACAGAAGAGTTAATTAACATGCCAATTGATTTTCCCAATTCGCCGGCCCCGGGTGATGTCTATACCTTTGGAAGTCGTACCTGGACTTGGACAGGCTATGGATGGCAAGCAACAACCACAACCCTAGGACCTCAAGGTCTTCAAGGCCTACAAGGTGTTCAAGGTGTTGCAGGCGCAGTTTCTGAGATACAAATCTTAGATAATCTATCCAACCAATTCAATGGTACAGAAACAAGATTTCTCATGACTTATAATGGAGACCCAATCTCAGTTACTAATTCATTTAGACTTTTGGTAAGCTTGAATGGTATAGTTCAAATTGTTAAGAACTCTTATGTTACTTGGGACAACCCAATTGCACCAAGCAATGGAATTAGGCTAGATAACGACGGTTACCTAGTGTTTTTAACACCTCCTGCAGAGGGTACTATATTCGAAGGAAGGGTTTTAGTAGGTTCAACTACTACAGACTTAACTACAACTTATCCGTTCGCAGCGGCGGATTTATTGATGGGAGCTTTTTAGCACATGGCAAGAAAAACGTATAATGAAGGTGGATACTTCTTAACCCCTTCTACAAAAACTTTAGTACTTCAAAATAAAATTATTACTCAAGAACGTCTTGTTTTAATTACAAATGACAGAACTAACCAAGTCATTTACAACTTCTCTGACCCTTCACTAAGAGCACTCTCTTACAATATCTATGGAACTGGTCAATTAACTGCACAAATTACTGGCGCTACAACAACAGGCACAGCAATTACATTTACTGCAGCAAATACATTTACACCTGGACAAATTGTAACAATTACAGGCGCTGTTCCAAATTCATTTAACTTAACTGGTGTAACAGTAACTGCTGCAACATCTACGACATTTACAGTTGCTTCAACAGTAACTGGCGCATATGTTCAAGGTGGTCAAGTTGTTGCTAATGAAAACACAGTAATTGTTCTTAACTACAACACAGCTTCAATGTTTTCAACAGATAAATTCCAAATTGTTGTTGATGAATTTAACGAAAGAATAAATCCATCAGAAGAACTCACTGACCCAGTAGGTAAACTACGTATTTCTGAACCACAAGCACTAATTGATACTGACTTTGAATACGGTACACAAGCATCTAAGTGGGAAACAATTACCACAACTAACTTGCGTCCATATGCTGCACATCAATTGTTTAACCAATTGTCTGTTACAGATATACAAACAAGCACTGCTGGTACAAAAACAATTACAGTTACTCAATCAACTACAACAGTAGCAACTACTGCAACTGGTGTTCAAGGTAATGGTACTTTTATGTACTACACAACAGCCTCTGCTCATAACATTAACCCAGGACAATGGGTAACTATTACAGGTGTTACAGCTTCTGGTTATAACACAACTTCTGGTATCCCAGCACAAGTTCTTGCAACTCCTTCTACAACAACATTCGTTATTGCTGGTTCTACAACTGGTCAATCAACAGGTGCTGGAACTGTAACAATTAACGTTGCTCCTCCAATTGGAACTCCAGTATTAATTTCTGATACTTATAACTTAGGTGCAAACGGTAACTACCAAGTTACAGGTAGAGCATCTGAAACTTCATGGTCTTACGTATCAAGAGGTTCAACCCCAACAGGTTGGGCATCTCAAACAATTTTTGATGCAAACAAGACTGTTGTTGCAACAGGTCCTTACTATAAAGATTCATTCTTAATTGGTGCATCAGCATTAACAAACTCAGGTCAAGTCGTAACTGTTACAACTTCAACCCCACACGGGTTGTCAGTTGGTAACGAAATTGCAATACACGGCTCAACTGCTACAACAAACGCTCCTAACGGAAACTACGCTGTAACTGCTGTAAACAGTCCAACAGTATTTCAATACGTTGCTGACGCAACTCCAACAGGAACAATCTCACACAACCCACTAACAACCACAGCAACTGCGCTTATAGGTAGCCAATTCTTAACATGTGCTTCTGTAGCAAACGTGCTAGTTGGTATGCCTGTAGCTGGTGCTGGTATTCCTGCAGGAACTGTAGTAACTGGTGTACAAGGAACAATTGTTTCAATTTCACAAACAACAACTGCAGCCTTGTCAACTACAACAATTAACTTCTTTACAGCAATCTATGCACGTGCACAAGGTCAAGTAATCCATCGCTCATTTGACGGTGGAGTTCTTTTCTCTTCAAACGCAGGTAGTAACAACATAGCGTTGATTCGTCAAACACGTCGTTACTTCCGTTACCAATCAGGTAAAGGTATTCAAGTTTCTTCAGGAACTATTTTGAAACCTACAATCAGCCTTGATTCGTTAACAGTATCTGGCGCATTAGTTGCTGCTAAAACTAAAGAACGTCACAACTTACAACCTGGTTACATCGTAAACATCTCTGGTGCTAACGAAAACGGTTACAACGGTAACTTTACAGTTGTTGGTGTTACTGGTTTGGATACATTTACATATGCTCCAACCGCAACACCTGCTGTATCGCCTGCAACAGGTAACGCAACTATGGCAGTTGACACCTGGTCTGGTGGAACCGCTCGTTTAGGTATCTTTGACCAACAAAATGGTATGTTTTTTGAATATGATGGACAAACTCTATATGCAGTTCGTCGTAGTTCAACCTTCCAAATTGCAGGTCGTGTATCTGTAACTAACAACTCAAGTACTGTAACCCAATTCAATGCTGCTACTACACCTACATTGTTCACAAAACAATTGGTGCCTGGTGACTTTATTGTTATCCGTGGTCAGTCATACAGAATTGATAACATTGCATCTGATACATCGATGACAATTACACCTCCATACCGTGGTTCAACTGCTAATAACGTAATTGTTTCAAAGACAGTTGACGTAAGAACACCACAATCTGCATGGAACTTAGACAAAGCTGATGGAACAGGTTCTTCTGGTTACAGATTAGACCTAACCAAGATGCAAATGTTCTATCTTGATTATTCATGGTACGGCGCAGGCTCAATTCGTTGGGGATTCCGTGGACCTAGAGGCGAAGTAGTTTACTGCCACAAAGTTCAAAACAACAACGTTAATTCATCTGCTTACATGCGTTCTGGTAACTTACCAGCTCGTTATGAAGCAGTGGGACAACCTGCAACTACTCAAACAACTGCAACAGTTGGTTCTGCCGATACTACAATTACTGTTTCTGATACAACAGGTTTCTATAGACCAGTAGTTGTAACAACAACATGTACCGGTACAAACGGACAATCAACTATTACTGTCGCATCAGTTACAAATATTACGGTAGGTATGTTTGTTAACGTATCTAACGTAACTGCAGGAACTGTAGTAACAGCAATTTCAGGTACAACACTTACATTATCTGCAGCTAACACAGGTGCAGTATCTGGTTCAGTTACCTTTAGCTCCTACCCAGGAAATATAACAATTAGAAACGGTTCAACTACTGAAATTGTTACTTACACAGGTATAACTTCAAACACAATAACCGGTGTAACTCGTGCAGGAACTGGTAACACATCTATTGCTCTAACAATTGCAGTTGGTTCAAACGTAGCGACAGTTGGTTCTGCAGCTAACTTACAAGTTGGTCAAAGAGTTGTTCACCCTGCATTTGCAGAAGGTACAAAGATTGAATACATACAAGGTACTACTTTGGTATTGTCTTCAGCCCCAACTACTGCAAACCCAACAGTAATTATTCCTCCATTGAGTCCTACAGGTCAAACCTTTACGTTCTCAGCAACTGCTCCAACAACTGTTGAACAAGCATTCCCAACATTTGCTCCAATTATTAGCCACTGGGGTACTTCTGTAATCATGGATGGTCGCTTTGATGATGATAAGTCATTAAACTTCACATATGGTCAAACAGTTCCAACCCAATTGGCTCCTCTTGCTGGTACAACAGCGACTGGAACAACATCTGGTTCATCTGTAAACGTCACACTTAGCGCATCCAACACAAACATTGTGCCTGGTATGTATGTAACTGATGCTGGTACAGCAGTCCCAAGAGGTACATTTGTAGTGTCTGTAACTTCAGGTACAGCAATTGTTCTTAACAACGCCGTGTCACTTGCTTCAACAGCACTAACATTCTCAGGTGCTTCAACTAAAGCACTCTTGTCAATCCGTATCTCCCCATCTATTGACAACGGTGTTCCTGCAGCATTTGGTGCTCGTGAAATTATTAACCGTACTCAGCTACAGTTAAGAGCACTTGGTGTATCCCTCTTGTCCACAACAACAGGTAACGTTCTTGTACAAGCATTCTTGAACGGTACTCCATTCAATCCATTATCAGCAAGTAACTTGTTATGGACTGATGCAATTAGAGGACAAAGATTTACTCCAAACTCAACTTTTGCTCAGATTGCTGATTACTCAACAATCGCTGCAACAGGTAGCCCTGTAGTACTACAAGGTGGTGAAGTAACAGGAGGTTTCTTAACAAACGCAACAACTACATTGAACTTGTCAGATGTTCGTGATTTAGGAAACTCAATCCTTGGTGGTGGAGGCCCTTATGTAAATAACGGTGTCTACCCAGACGGCCCTGATACTTTAACAATTGTTGTAACTAACATTTCAACAACTGCCCAACAAGTAGTAGGACGCTTAACCTGGACAGAAGCTCAAGCATAACCCTTCGATAAGTCAAGCCGTACCCCATCAGATAACTGGTGGGGTACACTTGTTTTATGAACCTTGTACAAAGAGCCGTTCAATACGGTGGAGAACTAGCACCGTTAGTTATATCTAAAGGCCTTACATCAGGCACAGGTTTAATGAACCCATCTATCTTTATTGATAATGATGGAGATATTCTAGTCAATCTAAGGCACGTTAACTACACCCTTTACCATGCTGAAAATAAACAATTGTTTTCTTCTAGGTGGGGCCCACTTTCATATTTACATCCAGAAAAAGATTTAAGATTAGTTACTACTAACTACTTATGTCGTCTTGATAAGAACTTAAAAATGACAGACTATGCCAAAGTAGATACTTCTGCTCTAGACGTACCTCCTATATGGGAATTTGTAGGAGAAGAAGATTGCCGTTTAGTTCAATGGGATAACGACTACTACTTAATAGGAGTTAGAAGAGATACGACAACTAATGGCGAAGGTCGTATGGAACTATCTAAGATTGAAATAGATAAGGCAAATTGGAATGTTAAAGAAGTATCAAGATTACGTATCCCAACCCCTGGAGATAATTCTTCTTATTGTGAAAAGAATTGGGTTCCTATATTAGATAAGCCCTATCATTTTATTAAATGGTGTTCTCCAGTAGAAGTAGTTAGGGCTCACCCAACAGAGCCTAAATGTGACCAAGTATCTTTTAGACAGAACTTAACTCCCCCATCAGACCAACGTGGTAGTTCTCAATTAATACGTTGGGGAAATATGTATATATCTATCCATCACGAAGTTATATTGTTTAAAAATTACTTAGGACAAAAAGATGGTCTATACTTTCATAGATTGGCAGTTTGGGATGACCAATTAAATCTGGTAGGGTTATCTCCTAACAAGTTTACATTTCTTGATGGCCGCGTAGAATTCTGCGTGGGTATAGCAGAGTTTCAAGGCGATTTACTAATAAGTTTTGGATTCCAAGATAATGCTGCATTTGTTCTAAGAACCCCTAGAGGCGTAGTGGAAGACATGATTATGGAGGCTTTGACTTATGAGTTCAATTGAAGAGTTAGTTAAGTCTGCTGCTCATGATATGTATAACCCAGCACTTAATTTTGAAATTGCTAAAAAATATGATGAATTAAGCCAAACTGCTTCTGCTGTTTCTTTTTATTTAAGAACTGCAGAGTACGGGTATGAATCACATCCATTACTTGCTTATAGTGCATTATTAAGAATGTCAGTATGTTTTGATGACCAAAAAGATAGAGCTCACACTGTAAGTAATTGCATACTTCAAGCTATTTCTCATATACCTAACAGACCAGAAGGATATTTCTTTTTATCTAGATTTCATGAAAGAGCTGGTCAATGGCAAGAAGCCTATACTTTTGCTCAAGTAGGATTAACGTTTTCTAAATTAGAATTAGAACCTTTACCTATGAATACTGATTACCACGGAGAATATGTTTTACTATTTGAAAAAGCAGTGTCTGCTTGGTGGATAGGTCGCAAAGACGAATCAGCAGAAATATTTAAACAACTAGATGTTATGGATATATCTCCTGACTATAAAGCATCGGTTCAGAGTAACTTAGCGAGGATTAATGTTGCTGTTTGATATTGGAGCTAATAGAGGAGACGCTACTTTAGCGGGATTAAAAAAAGGCTATGAAGTAATAGCATTAGAGCCTGCTCCTAGGGTCTATGCAGAACTAGTAAAACAATTTATTTATCACCCATTAATAACTCCTCTTAGGTTTGCTGTGTCTGATACTAATGATGATTTAGTTGAGTTTTATGAATGTGTAGAAGATGGATTGTCTACTCTTAATAAAGACTGGTTAACTAGTTCAGAGCTACCTTATGCTGGTAAAGAATTTAGAACTATAAAAGTATCTACTATTACATTAGATAGATTAGTTGAAACTTATGGAAAACCTGATTTAATAAAAATAGATGTAGAAGGCGCTGAATGGGCTGTGTTTAAAGGAATGACTCAACATCATGGAAACCTTTGTTTTGAATGGACTAAAGAGACAGTTCCTGACCACGTTAACCAATTAAAATATTTACAAGGATTAGGTTACACAGAATGGGCACCACAATTTATTGTTAATCATTTAGATGAACCTACTATTAACTACATTTCTTTAGATAAAGCAGAAGAATTGCCTAAATGGATTGAGGAAAACGCACCTATTTGGGAAGCTGGATTGTGGCAAGAAGCAGGTCTTAGACCTACTGCAGATGTTGGGATGATTTGGGTTAGATAGAAGGCAATTAAAAGATAAACTAGTTTAATGCGTGCACATAAACCAGGCGGCCGTTTTGATGCCGATTTTGAGACCGATAGCATCCTTATTGGTTTTAATGAAGATTATCAACGTCCTATAGGTACACAAGCGCTTTGGTATGTATACGACCCCGCAGTATCGACCGTAGACCCAATTTATGACACAGCTGGAACTGACCCAGGTGTAGGGCGTTATTGGAAAGGCCCATACACTCTTCCTGTATTAAGAGCAGTTATTACTCAAGGCCCAGTGCCAAACTCAGAACGAGGCTTCTACGGTGGAGATTATTTGCACTTAACATTGCACGGAGAAGATTTAAATACTATTGCACCAGGTGTTCTTGGTAATCCTGATGTGCAAAATAGAGGTAGAATTATATGGCAGGGACAAGTCTACAGACCGTATAAGGTTCAACAAAAGGGAATTGTTGCCGAACGGTTTACTCTTGTTGTAGTTGACTGTATTCAAATTATGCCTGAAGAAGCAGTTAACGATACTCAATTTTTGGCTTACGCATCTGCTAATGACGGTTATGATGCAGGAGCTTACAACGAAGATACGTATGGAGATGAATAGTGCCACTTATTAAACCAGTTGTTGGTGCTTCTAATTGGGGCACAACTCTTAATACAGCTTTAGATTATTTAGACGCAAAACTTGGTACACAAGGAATCCAAGGCAGACAGGGTACACAAGGCGTACAAGGACGTCAAGGTACACAAGGTTTGCAAGGTGGTGGATTTAATCAATCACAAGGTACTCAAGGTATTCAAGGCAATCATGGTGCGCAAGGCGCACAAGGAACTTTAGGTATTCAAGGTAATCGTGGTGTACAAGGAATACAAGGAATTCAAGGACAACGTGGTACGCAAGGTACTCAAGGCACACTTGGTATTCAAGGAAATCAAGGCGTACAGGGTGTACAAGGTAACCAAGGTTCTAACGCAACTATGCAAGGTGTGCAAGGTGTACAAGGACGACAAGGTACGCAAGGCGTTCAAAGTGCAAGAGGGTTTCAAGGTTTTCAAGGAACAACTGGAATTCAAGGTTTACAAGGTCCTCGTGGAACTCAAGGCGTTCAAGGTTTACAAGGATTAGAAGGTTCTCAAGGTTTAGGTAACCAAGGTATACAAGGAAGAACTGGTAACCAAGGTTTACAAGGCACACTTGGATTACAAGGAACTACAGGAGCTCAAGGTACACAAGGAACTACAGGTATACAAGGATTAGTTGGTACACAAGGCTTACTTGGTACACAAGGTTCAACAGGTTCTCAGGGTACAAACGTACTAAGCAAC
>Ga0209972_10000733_pt1 | contig 32304 bp, 38 predicted proteins | sample NOAtaG_7_FD_187302 | JGI IMG/M metagenome (GOLD analysis project Ga0209972, IMG submission 187302) | Freshwater lake microbial communities from Lake Erie, under a cyanobacterial bloom - NOAA_Erie_Diel1S_2200h metaG (SPAdes) (version 2) | ecosystem: Environmental > Aquatic > Freshwater > Lake ...
AGATAGATGAGTTTGTTACTCTCAACTGGGATATAGCCATAGATAACCAGATAGCACTGATAGCAGAAAGATGAAAGCACCCTTCCCCTACTTTGGCGGTAAGAGCAGCGTAGCCCCAATAGTGTGGCCCGCACTGCCTGCCGCTGCAATTGACGGGCCTGTTCTGAGCCGGGGGCAAAAACAAAACCCCTGAGCTTGCCTATCGGCAGGGGCTAGGGGAAATACCACCCAAAGGTAGGCAAAAAAACTTAGCGGAATCCTTGCTAAATTGCGCAACGCATCCTATCTTTGTAGCATGACTGGAATAACAAAATACTTCAGGTACACGGAGCGCGTGCACGACGGTGACTTCGAGTTCTACGATGTCGAAAACTGGTACATCGTAGCGGACAACACCCTTGTTCGATTCGCTTTTGCGCCAAACTGGGGAGGCGCAATAGTTGCCGATGAGCGCAACTATACGCGCCTCTGGTTTATTGAAGAGGCATTCCTTGACCCCGGCAAGATGCAGGAACGCCCGTTAAGCGAGTTTTTGGCCGTGCTTAACCGCGCATTGTCTGCGGGCAAATACTTTGATTATTACAAAAACGAAACAGAATGAGTAGTACTTTCACCATAGAGGGCACAGTACACGCCCTAACCCCCACTGTAGAAGTGGGCAACGGTTACCGCAAGCGAGACCTAGTAGTGCGCTATGTGGATAACCCAGAGTACCCCCAGCTGGTTAAGCTCGAAGCTAACCAAAAAGTAACGGATAAACTGGACGGGGTTAAGCCGGGGGATACCGTGCGCGTGCACTTCAACATCCGTGGGCGCGAGTGGGTTAACCAGAAGGGTGAAACCGTATACTTTACCTCTCTGTCTATCTGGAAGGTGGACGTAGCACCGGGGCAGAATGCCAATCAGCCTACCTTTTACCAAAAGGTAGAGGACGCGGTAGACGACAGCGACCTGCCGTTTTAGGCGGCAAAATGCGTAACTTGGCTACATGGCTAATGTTACACTTGTAGACTGGTTTGCCTCATCCGGCCTATCTCTCAAACTGTATGCAGCAGGCAGCCCTGTAGTGGTAAGCCTTCAGGCAGAAAAAATAACCTCAGATGTAGCTATTGACAACCTGCCTAGGCCATATACCAACCCGGCTATATATGCCAGTGTTGTAATAAATTTTGCTGTGGCTTGGCCAGCGGGTAGCACGCTAACCATAAATAACACTACCCTAACCGCGTCGTCTGACCCTGTCCGACCAGATGACTTTTTAGCCTTTTCTGGCTTGCCAGCGGATAGGGCGCAAAGCATGCAGAGCCTTGCTGATACCATAAACCACTCGTTCGCATTTGGCAACATAATGAGGGCTAGTTTTGCTACGCAAACCCTAACACTAAATAGCATTATACCGGGGGCTGCTGGGATTATACAAGCAAGTGCAAGTGTACCGAATGGCATCCAATCGGTTTACACCGCCTCTGAAATCAACAGAGCTACCACACTAGGCGGCGCGTCTTATGGACACTACCTAACTATCCAGATGATAGACCCCGCACAACCATCAACCACGATACACTACGTTGCAACTGTTGATGGCACCCCCGATGCAGCGGGGCTAACACAAATAGACATAAGCGAGTACCTGCGTCCCTGGCTAAGGGCACCGCTCCCTATGCCCATGCAATCAGCCCCGGGCTACCTTACATACAGCGGTGCCAGTGCCCAGTTCTTTATGCAATATGGAGAGCAATATACGGGGGGTGTAGACGGCACGAACGCCCAGGCCCGTAACCTGCGCCGCTATCAAGTAGGCAGTGCGTACGGCCTGTGCATAAGTGGCGCACTGCCTAGCGAGATAGGGGGCGATGGTATCGACGCGTATAGTGTAAACCCCAATCCATTTAGGCTAGCCCGGGAACTGACAAAAGCCCCGCCCTACAGAATAATGCGCCGGGGGGATGGAGAGTACGATATGGCTAGTTTAATCAATGCTTACAGCATAAGCCGAGACTCACAGTTAGCCCGCTTCGTGCCAAACAAAATGGAGGTATTATACACCTTTTCGGATGGATTGGAGCTAGAAAGGGAGTACCCGCTATCAACACTTGGCGACATTAACGAGGGGGTTCCGCTTGCAGATATGACCGTGCATTTAAACCTGAATGCCCAGGCACTGAAGCTCGACGAGGTCGAGGCTGAAATAGGCCGCCGGGTAATAACGGTAAGGGTGGATGTATTTGGGGTGCAAGGAGCCAACAACCCTAAGATTGCCACCATAACCCGCACGGTGGACGAGGTAGACACTCCCCAAAATTACATACCTATTCTTTTTCGAAATTCGTTTGGGTTCTGGGAGCTGCTGCACTTCGAAGGCGTGCGCGATACCGACATACGCACTACCCGCACAACCTATGAACAGAGCAGGGGCTACACCTACCCGGATGCCAGCAGGCAAGTTATGCGCACGCTACAGGTAGGGGTAGAAGAGCGGCACACACTACGTAGTGGCTACCTGCCTATTGATCATGTGGAATGGCTGAAAGACATAGCCGCCAGCCCTGAGGTCTACACCCTAACGGAGGTAACCGGTACGCCTGAATGGGCACCGCTGCACGTAACCGAGAGTACCCTTACCTATTCTACTGAGGATACCCAGGTGCAGCTGGAGCTACGTGCGACATGGAGCCAAAAAGAAAACACACTAAAGGGTTGATAAATTGCGCAACATGGCTTACCTTTCGGGCATTAAGTTTAATCAAAGATGAAGATGAAGAATAAACTAACCCTAATAACTGCCATAGCGGCAGCACTGGCCATGATCCTCAGGATCATATACCTGCACTTGGAACTGAGGGATGCCCGCGCCCAGCGGGACTTGGCCATCGAGAACTATGAGCGTTCCAGGGAAATGTACAAAGAGTGCGAAAAAGACTTGGACACCGCCATGAGCCTAGTGTATCAGTGGAAAAGGTTGTACTACAAAGGCAAATAGTCTATATTTGCTAATTCCATGTCGGGAATGGGAAGTTCTGGACGCGGTGCCTAATGCAGGTGCCGCGTTTTTTGCTTAAATTGGGTGCATGGATAAGCGGCAATGGGTGCTCTTGGCGGCTACTGTTATCATAACAATAGTGGCAATCAACAAAGCAGGTAACGTTCTGCTTAATTACCAGCGGCAAGTAGACCAGTTGCAGCGCGAAAACGCCAAACTAGTACGCGCTAACGAGCGGTACAAGGGCAAGCTGGCCGCATACAGGGAGCTAAATAAGCAAAAACGACGTGGTAAGGCTGCTGATTAACGGCAATCCCGCCGACATTGAAACCAGCGAAAAACTGGGGGCTCGGATTATACGCCGCGCACCTACGATCGAGGTAGGAGCCACCAAGGGAGACTATACTCTAAACCTGAACCTACCCGCAACCGACCGGAATAACGCCCTGCTGGCCTTCACAGGCAAGTACAACAAAGCAGGCAGCTACAGCAACCAGCCTACACTGGACGCGCGGATAGAGGTAGACGGAAGCACGGTACTAAGGGGCCGCCTGTTCATAACCGGACGCGAGCCCGATCGGTATAAAGGGGTGATTGTGGGGGATTCTGTGAGCTGGGGGCACAATATCCGGGGCAAAAGTTTACGGGACGTGCAAGCCCCCGGTATCGTATTTACGGGTATGCGTAGCCCTACTCGTAACCCTTGGCCTGAAAACCCCGCGGGAACGGGTGTAGCCCTACCTGAGGTATGGGCTAAAGACGAAACACAAGACGAATACTTTTTCCCCCTTATTAGTTATGGTAACTTCCCGGCGTTTCTTGACCCTAGTATCTGGGGTGCTGATCCACCGGATAACCCGCTACAGCCCGGGATAGAGGTAGCCGATAGCAAGGGGCTACGTGCGGGTGCATTGCTACTAAACAATAGCCACAGTGAAACGCACCTAGACTTTACCAACTTTCGGCCCTGCTGGTATGTGCGGCCATTGCTTAGGCGAATTTTTGAGGATGCAGGCTATAGCGTAAGCGGACAGTTCTTTGACGTAACCGACCAGCGGGCACCCAGAAACCTATGTGTCCCATACACCGGCAAAGATGGGGCTGAATGGAACTGGCGGTTGCTGGGAAGCTACAAAGAACGGCACACGGCGGGTATCGCATACCGAAACGTGCCATTCGTTCCGCTTGGCAGCGTTAGTAATTTAGGTATGTTTTATGATCCCCTTGTGCCCACAAGCCAGGGTGCGTTTGCATGGGCACTAATGGTGCCAAACAATAACTATAGCCTAAGTTATGACTACTCTAATGGAGCGGCAAGGTTCACCTATTTAGGCCCAGATCCCGGCAATGGATCGAGATCGGCGCATAGCCAGTGGACGTGCCTTAAGGATGGTATGTATACCCTTCGCTATTTTGGGCGCATAGCAGACGCTACTTACACTACTAGCAACCCACTTATTCCGGTTTTCCCGGGTGTAACCCGGGGGGTTATCGCCCTACGCCGTTTTGATGGACCTAGCGCAATAGGAGGTGCGGGACTGGTAACGCTATCTGATGAGACAGGCATAACGGACGGGGGGCTTCTAGCAAACGGCACTACAAGCGATACCAATCTGCTGGTTTGGGACTTTTTCAATACACGGCAGGCGGGTGCATCCGCAACCCCCATAACCGATACCATTAGTTTGGAGTACACGGGTACCTTCAAAAAGGGGGACGCGGTTATGCCATTCATGTTTTTGGATGCAGACAATAACCAAGGGAATAACGATTGGCGGGTAGTTATCGAATCAGGCCAGCGGTTCGAAGTGGTGCAGTCTGGGCTAGGGCAAACAGAGAGTCCGGAACTGCTATACCCGCAAAGTTTCCTGCCAGATATGGATCAGCTAGACTATGTAAAGGCTCTAAATGATTTGTTTGGCCTAGTCATAACTGCTGATAGTGCAACCCGATCGGTTTCGATTGACTATATAGAAGACTACTATTTGCCTGCCAGCCAGGGTGTAGATTGGACGGATAAGGCGAATATAGAAACGATCGTAACGGAACCTAACGACATGCCCGCCCGCTTGGAGTTTAACTGGGAAATTGAGAAAGACGACCTGATTGTAGACCCCAATAGCCAAAAGGTTAGCTATACGTACCTAACCAGCATCCCTACAGCGGACGGTAAACAAGAAATAGCATTGCCCTTTGCCTATACGGGCAACCGCACTTTTACTATCTGGGACGGCAATAACATTCGGGGGTTGCTATTACTTGCCTGCATCCACAACAAGGATGCAATTGGGCAAACGCTAGGCGAACTAGCGGATGGTAGCGAAACAATCGAATATGATTATGAGCCTCGCCTTTTAGTAGGGGTTCCAACACGAAGTGTAACGCTATGGATAGAGGGTGAGCAGTTTAGCGTAGTGCCCATATGCGTAGCCGAAACCGACCGATTGGGCTGGTATATAGCCCCACTTGCATCAAACCCCGGGGGGCTAGCTAGTGGGCAATACGCTAGCGGGTACAGCGAACGGATACAGCGGCTGGAGCGCGGATACAAAGCAGAGGTTGAGGCCATGCTAACGCCTTACGATCTGGCTACGTTGGACTATCGAAGGCCGGTTCTGATAGCCGGGCAAGCCTACTATGTTATTGAGGTGGACGCTTACAACCCCGCGGAGCCGAAACCGGTAAAAGTAAAAATGATACGCTACTAATGGCAAGCAACACCAAGGTATTCGAGCTGCAACTGAAGGGAGCTGATAAGGCCGCTAAAGACCTAAACGCTGTAGCCAAATCGGTTGGCACTACCGCCAACCAGTTGAGCAACATACAGCAGGCGATAGCCAAGCAGATCGTAGCGACACAGAACAGCACGAAGGCACTGCAAGAGCAGCAGCAGGGGCTAAGCAAGACTAGTGATGAGTATGCCCGGCTATCCGCCGAAATAGAGAGCAACGAGCGGGCGGTAGCTACCCTAAACAATGCGTTAACCGAAACAACCGAATTCGCCGGCGATTCCTTTGAGCAGCTAACCGCGCTGAACAAGGCACTGGACGGGGTTCCCATCGGCAGCAAGGCGTTCAATAGTTTAAGCAAAGAGGTATTCAAATTTGAGCAGCGGGTAGAAGTAGGCAAGCGCGGGCTAAACGAAACCGTTGGTATTGTAGCTGGGTTTGGAGCGACAGCAGTGGGCGCATTCTCGCAGGGTGCGGCTGCCTTCCAAGCGTTCGGCGGGTCGGGTGAAGACTCCCTTGCAATCATCAAAGACCTCGAAACCGCCACTGCCATAGCGGGTGCAGCACAAGGCGCGGCAACCCTAATAACAGATGGATACACGGCGGCCATAGCAGCACAAAAACTAGCCGTTGTAGCGGCTGATAAGGCAACAAAAATATGGAATGCCACCCTATTACTGAACCCCGTTGTAGCCATAGCGGCGGGGGTTGTGGCTTTAGGCGCGGCGGTGTACGCGCTAAGCGAGGCTTTTAGCGAAAGTGAGGGGGAAACCAAGGCACAAACAAAAGCACTAAATGAACTGACTGAGGCGGAATTGAAGGCCCGCAAAAGCACGAATGACCTAAGCACCAGCAGGCTGGAACTAGCCCTACAACTTAAGCAAATAGAGCTGCAACAAAAGGGGCTAAGCGGCACTGAGCTGCAAGCCGCCTTACTGCAAGAGCAGATAACCGCCAACATCCAAAAGCGAAAGGTAGCGATAGACAACTGGCGGGTAGCGCAACGGGGCGTGAACCTAGCCCTAAAGCAGGAAACTGAGGAAACGATTAAACTACGCGAAGAGCAATCCGGTTATTTTGCCTCGTTTGAAGATGAAACCGTGGCGCGTGCAAATCGAGCCAAAGCGCGTAAATCTGAGATTCTTCAAGAAAATGAAGCGCGGCAGGGCCAGGTAGACGCGCGTAAGGCTGTGGCTGATTTGGATCAAGAGGGGATCGAACTGGAACGGCAACTAAGGGAGGCACGGGCCGCTAGCGCACAGGCCAATACGGATGCAGCCATAAAGCGGTTAGACAAAGAGCGCGAACAGTACAACAACTTAGCCGAAATACGTAAGCTGGAAAGCAGCCTAAGCGAAGAGAGGGTGCTGGAGATAGAGCAAGAGCAGGCGCGGCAAAACCTAGCGTTTGACCAACGGCAGGCTAAACTGGAAGGTGCCTTCTTTGATGAGCAGCGCATCGAGCTATTGCGCCGCCAGCAGGCTAAGGAAACCGCCGCGCTGCAAGCCAAGCTAGCGGATGAGGATACTAAGCGGCAGGAAGAACAGCGGGCAAAATTAGAAGCGGAGGCCCAAGCCGCGGCTGAGGCAGAGCGCACTCGTCAGCAGCAGATACGGGAGGAGCGGGAGGCGTTAACCGACCTTGAGCTTCAGTTAGCCCTAGCCAATAATCAGCGGCTACTTGATAGTGACGAGGTGGCGGGTGCGCAGCGCATTGCCCTAGCCCGGCGCGTGGAAGAGCAGCAGATCGAGATAATCCGCCGCCGCTATGCAGCCGAACGGGCACTAGCCCAAACGGCACTTAAGGATAACGAGATAGCCCTTGCAGATAGGCTAAAGCAATTGGCGCTAAAAGAAGAGGCCGAGATAGCCAGCATCGACACTGTGGCCAAGGCTCAAGAGGCCGATGCTGCCAAGACCGCCGAAATGCAAAAGGCCCAATTGGATGCCGGGATAGGCGCGGCCCAGCAGCTGGCAGGCCAGATAACCGCTATCCTTGACGCGGTTAATGCCCAGCGCATAGAGGCTCTGGATGCCCAAATAGAGGTAAGCACGGAGCGGCTGGCACTCTTTGACGAGCGAGTGGCTGAAAGTCAAGATCGGATAGCGGAGCTGGAGGCCAACCTGCTGGATAGCAACGCCGCACAAAGCGATCAGATAAAGGCAAATCTGCTGGCAGAACAGGATCAGGTAGCCGCCTTGCAAGCGGCACGCGAAGAAGAGGCGGCTGTAACGGCTAAACTGGAACGCGATAAGCTGAACCTGCAACGCAAGGCGGCAAACCAGAAAAAAGCATTCGACGCATTCGGCGTGGTAACCAGCACGGCTCAGGCAATTATGGGTGCACTTGCCCAAACAGCCCTGCTAACGCCAATCGGCGCGGGCATCCTAGCGGCAGCTTACGGTGCAGTGGGTGCCGCACAGTTGGCAACTGTATTGACCGCTAGCCCCGGGTTTGCTGAGGGCGGGTATACTGGGGACGGCGGCAAATTTGAGCCTGCTGGCATTGTGCACCGGGGTGAATATGTAGCCCCCCAGCAGGTAGTGCGCCACCCAGAGGCCCGCCCGCTGATCGGCAGGCTAGAACAATTGCGGGTACGCGGTTATGAGCAGGGAGGTATGGTGGGCGGGGCCGCGGTTGGCGGTGTAAGCAGCGCAATAACCAACGTGCAACAGCAAGTAGCGCAAACAATAGTTGTGGATGTGCGTAGTGTTGTAGACAAATCCGCCGAAAACGCGACTGCTGAAGCCCTTGCCACTCTATAGTTAGTATAAAATTTGTATTTTAGCGTAAATTAATTATAGGGATGGAACCGGAAAAGCTAGACGATAGCCTGCCAATCTACTATATGACCGCCGAGGACATTAGCATGGGCACCTTTGCGGTTAGCCTTGTAGACGAACCCGCCATACAGGAGAGCTTTATCGCCCTATCGGCGCACGGGGAGCGTAACGAGTTGATGATGGCAGCGGCTAACGCTGAAAAGCGCATTGTAACCGGCCCTGTTTTGATCCCAAACAAGGCGATTTACCGCGAGCTGAAGAAGCAGGGGTACTACATTTTGTTTAGTGAAGAGGTAGTTGAGGCAAGCCGCAACAAATTTGCGCGGGATCACGGCAACATGGCCCTCACGCACCAGCACCTGGTGGATATGAACGGGCGTGCGTACGTAGTTGAGCAGTGGATAATCGAAGATCCAGAGCGTGACAAGGCAGTTGCACTTGGCCTAACGGGCTTACCTAAGGGTACATGGATGATGAGCGTACGGGTAGAAGACCCTGAGTATTGGCAGAAGGAGGTAAAAGGCAATAAAGTTACCGGCTTCAGCATCGAGGGCTTTTACGGGCACGCGATAGCAGAGGCAGACAAACAAATAAAGGCAAGCCGCAAACAGCGCAGCAACCCCGTTGCCGCCCTGCTGCGCAAAGCCGCTGATTTACTAGAGGGCGCAAAGCCCGAGCCTATACAAAAAATTGAGCTTATGGAGGTTTTTGTAACAGTCGGGGAGGAGACGGTAGCCGTTATGTTCCCCGAGACCGAGCCTTTTGAGCTGCCCGCTATTGACGCGGACGGCAAGGAAGGCAAGGTTGTATTTATGCCAACGGCTGCGGCCGGTGACGATGGTGAAGACGGAATGGATGGTGAAACCGAAATGCGTGCCCAAAGGGTGAGCACTAGTAGGGTAGACCCTGCCATTGCCGATGCAGCCAAAGAGTTTAGCGTGTTGCTCGCCGAAGAGGTTAGCCGCCGTGTGAGCCCTTTGGAACAACAGCTGAAGGTGCTACAGGCGAAGCTAAACGCAAAGGGAGCCCCCGGCCTGCCTGCACCTGTGCAGGATCGGAATAAGACTGTAGAGCTGACAATAGAGCAGAGAGCCGCGGCTGCTTATGACCGCGTGAAAGAAAGACTTAACCAAAACACCGTAAAAAATGGCAGGTAGCTATAATAACGGCGGCAATGCCTATGATGGCTTGTCGCTACTCGACAAGGTAATTATAGACGTATTTACAAATGCGTATGTAACCAACCGAGAGTTGAGCTTATTCAATTTTGTAAGTGGGCAAAAGAGCAAGTTCTATTACAACGACGTGTCCCTTACCGGCGGGCTTACTGTCTTTTCTGATAATCTGACAGATAATGGAACGTTTAGCAGTGTTCAAAAGCAAGGCGATATGATTGATCTGGCATTCCCGGTGAAGATATCAAACGACATGCTAAAAGGAACTGTTTACGAAAACCGCTATGCCCCCGGAGTGCCTCAGCGTTTTGAGGATCAGGCCGAACACCTATCTGCATTATCGCAGCTAATGGCAGGCCGAGTAGGTCGCCAGCTCGATCAGATTGCAATCCTGGGCGACACCACAGTGGCAACACCATGGGGGGTAGGCAACTATGCTATGAACGGCCTAGTTAAACTATTCAGCGCAACCGTTGGCAGCGACGTAACCGTAAAACCCACGCCCGCAGTTGGCGGTATCACTGCCGCAAACTTTGGCGCGGAGCTAGACAAGATGATCGAAGCCGCAGACGCAGACGAAAACCTTCGCTACCTGACTCAGGATCGCGATCCTGCTAAGCGCGGACGTTTTTATGTGGCGTTCGACGTGTTCCGCAAAGGCGAAGCTTGGCTGCGTAATAGCGGGCAGTACTTCTTTAGCCCCAGCGAGTCGGTGTATCTAAACGGGCAACCCGTTATTTACCGCTATGGGCACTACGAAGTTGTGCTTATGGAGCACTTCCCTGCCGGTACGGTGGCATTCACGTCCACGATGAACATTACCTTTGCGTATGACCGTGAAGACGACATCCGTACACTGCGAATCCAGAACCTGAACGACGAAACCAACCCGTCGGACATCTTCCAGAACTATACCAAGTTCCTGCTACGGTTCCGCTTTGGCATGGCTGTCCACCGTCTTAGCGAGGTTGTTTGGTACGACCCTTCTTAACCAATTAAGCACTTAAGTTATGGCATGCAAAGTATGTAACATATCGACTGGGTTTGCCCGAAATTGCGACCTCCGCGTAAGCGGGGGTAGCAAATCGGTTACCTATTTCATCGAATCGGAGAGCGTAACCGCCTATACGTTTAACGGTACTAACTCCGAAATACTGGACAGCGTAACGCTGGCAGCGGGAAAGAGTTGGTACACGATTGAGGCGTTCGAAAACACGGTTCAGCCAATAAGCGCGTTTGAGCAAGGGAATAGTTTCACGACCGAAACGATCACCATGACTATTCCGCGCTACAGCGACAACCCTAACCTGCGCATTGCGGCGGCTGAGCATAAGCGGTTTTTGGATCAAATCAAAAACAGCGATTGTGGCTGGCTAATGGCAGTAGCGGATAGGGCGGGCGTGTACCGGCTTTACGGCTTTACGGCAAGTAGCCAAAACAGCGATGGCCTGTACGGAGCGTTTAGCGACGACCCGGGGCTGGCAGTAGGGGATCAGGCAGGGACGGCACTAACGTTCACTTCCCAAAGCGCACTGAGTCCCGTGCCCCTTGCGGCTAGCTTTGTATTCGCTTAGTTAGCCAAGCTAGTTAATAACGACCCCCGGGAAACCCTCGGGGGTTTTTTGTTTTTGCGTATCTTGGCACTATGCTATACGCCACCACCGGGCAAGTGAATATTCTACGCGTGCCGATTAGTAGCGCACCAGAGAGCGAGGGTGTAGCGTGGGCGGTAACGCTTAGTCCGCGCAGCGCATACCGTAACCATACGCGCACAGTGGGCACGGATATCACCGACGGGCGGGTATACCGGGAGTTTGAGCTGGAACTTGCACGCAGTGAAGCCGCTGAAGATATAGGCGGCGGTGTGGCTTGGCTTGTTCCCGGGTGGCAATACGACCTTGTACTCAGAGCTGACGGCGTGGAATATTGGAGAGATATATTAGTAGTGGTGGCGGCCTCTGAAGAACCGGCCCCCGTGCCCGTTGCTCCAACCCCACAAACTAGCGTAGGCTGTGCCACCCTTGCCTTTACAGTGGGGGCAGCACCGAGCGGTTACGAAGTGCAATGGAGCGAAGATGGTTTTGCAACCGTAGCGGGAACAGGGGTGGCGTACAGCAGGCTTTTTGGTACAGTAGGGAATATTACGATATCCATTCGACATATCGACGTGTTCAGCAACGTGAGCGAAGTAGTGCAGACCACCGCCACCGTAACTATGCCCGCAGCCCCAGCGGCTCCTGCTGCGCAAAGCCGCGTGGGTTGCGGTGCGCTTACCTTCAGCGTGGATACGCCGCCCGCTGGCTTTACGGCCCAGTGGAGCCGGGATAACTTCGCCACTATAGCCGCAACTGGTGCTACTTATGATAGCCTATATAACACTATCGGCCAGACTAATGTTGCTGTACGCTACATAGATGCCTGCGGAAATTCCACGCCTACCTCGAGCACCACGGTTACGATTGCCCTACCATCGGAGCCGACTGGCGGGATACTTCCCCCCGTGGTGCCCCAAGGCGTGGCTAGTACCCTTGCTTTTAGTGGCAGCATCCCGGCGGGCTTTACGCTGGAATGGAGCCTAGACAACTTCGCCACCGTAGCGGGCACTGGCACTAGCTTTACCAGTATATTCTTGCTATCCAGCAGCCCCTACACGATAAGCTTGCGCTACGTGGACGCGTGCGGAAACGCCGGGGCAATAGCACAGGTGCCGCTAGAGGTGTTCAACTTTGGTAACGCGCTCTTTTTTGATAGCGTAAACGACGTTTGGCACGCCGTACACAACGCTTTTACCGACATTGGCGGCGGAGATTTTGCAATAAACGTATGGCTAAAACAGGGCACATCTCTAACCAATGCGCCTATTGTGCACAAGTATGATAACACCACAGGTTCACTAGCTGGGTGGCAATTGGTGACGCATATTGTGGGTGCAAATAGCCCACCTAGTAAAATTTTGTCGCTGCAAGACGGAAAAATTCTACTAGGTGGAGCGTTCACTATCTACAATGAGCGTACCTGCGGGCGTATAGCCCTACTTAATCCGGATGCCTCTGCAAATAATTCATTTAACACCGAAATCGGGGCAAATAACAACCTGCTAGATTTTGATGTTCAGGGTGACGGCAAGGTTTTGATAGCCGGCTCTTTTACCACGTACAACAGTACGGCCCGTAACCGCATTGCCCGCTTGAATGCCGACGGCAGCCTAGATACTACCTTTAACATAGGCACAGGCTTTGGCTCGCAAGTGGAGTCATTAAAGCTTCAAGCAGATGGGAAGGTAATTGCAGCTGGCGGATTTACCACATACAACAGTACGGCCCGTAACCGCATTGCCCGCTTGAATGCCGACGGCAGCCTAGATACTACTTTTAATATAGGCACAGGGGCAAACCTGACTATTAACACCATAGCCATTCAGCCCGATGGCAAGGTGCTGATCGGTGGATTCTTTACCACATACAACAGTACGGCCCGTAACCGCATTGCCCGCTTGAATGCCGACGGCAGCCTAGATACTACCTTTAACATAGGCACAGGGGCAAACGGCAGCGTTTTTGATGTGTCGATTCAGACAGATGGGAAGGTTTTGATAGCGGGGGACTTTTCTACATACAACGGCGTAAGCGCGAATCGCATTGCCCGCTTGAATGCCGACGGCAGCCTAGATACTACCTTTAACATAGGCACAGGGGCAAACGGCAGCGTTTTTGATGTGTCGATTCAGACAGATGGGAAGGTTTTGATAGCCGGCTCTTTTACCACGTACAACGGCGTAAGCGCGAATCGCATTGCCCGCTTGAATGCAAACGGCAGCCTAGATACTACCTTTAACATAGGCACAGGGGCAAACGGCAGCGTTATTGATGTGTCGATTCAGACAGATGGGAAGGTTTTGATAGCCGGCTCTTTTACCACGTACAACAGTACGGCCCGTAACCGCATTGCCCGCTTGAATGCCGACGGCAGCCTAGATACTACTTTTAATGATAACGCGGGTCTAAGCTTTATTTTTGCTGATTCTTCCAACACCTTTTCTGCCATAAATATAGGTGGCCCGCCGATAACATCTAATCAGTGGAATATGCTAACGATAAGTCGTGCGGCTGGTGTACTAAGTCTGTACGTTAACGGAGGAAAGCTTCGACCGGATGTGCCGCTAGTTATGTCGATGGCCACTACCCAGCCCCTCTTATTGGGCGGTAACGTTTCCCCTACGCCTATTGCGGTGTTAAACGGGCAGTTAAATGAGTATACGCACTACAACCGTGGCCTTACGTCAGCAGAAATAACGGAAATGTACAAGTTTGGCCTAGGCATGAAGCCTTGGGGGAGCCTACTAGCAGGCTTGCGCGTGCGCTACAGCTTTGACGCGCTGGCCTCAACCGCTTATCCTAGCCCAACCATTGCCGACCAAAGCGGCAACGGCAATACCCTTACCGGTTTTAATATCGCTTCAAACCCGCTTGTCGCGCATTAAAAAGCAATTTATCCCTTATTAATATGTACGCTTTTATTCCTCTCGACCGAGCAATTGAGTTGCCAAACCATAACGGCTACATTGTGCGTATTCCGCAGTACTTAGCTGGATTTGCCCCCGACCTGCTGGATAGCAACGGACTTGGCATCCCTAACGTGCTGGAGCTGGAGGAGCCCGAAATGACCGAAGCCCAGAAAGCGGATGTCATCGAACTGGGCGGGCAGTGGTTTGAAAATGCGGAAACCTACTTGGCTTATAAGCAACAGTTAGTATAGCCCATTATTGAACGGTTGTGGGTTGAAGGCTAGCCTTACTAACGTGCCATCCCATTGTAAATGCGCTACCCGGCTAGAAGAGGCACGCTGGGTAGCGGACGTTCTTAAAATATGCCTAACGCATTAAGCGCAAAAGCAATAGTATGCCAGCCAGCCCCGCTACTATCCACACCCAAACAGGCACGTGGAATGGCGGAGCTTGTTTTGTCAAGGTAACCACCCTATCTTTCCCCTCTATATACACCGTATCTGGCAGGCATTCGGCCCGCACGTACAACAGGCTATCCCGCTTCACTATGCGTACCCGCACCCGCCCACTATCGATCCGCACCGTATCCCATAAAAGGTGCTCATGGATGAGTGTATCTGTGCGCTGATACGCCACATAGTGGGTATCCACCCGCTGTACGTACTGTGTATCAGCCGCCGCGTTTGGGCACCGCGCCAATACCCGTTGTGCGTGTTTACAGGGGCTACACGCCCCGATAAGCAGGGCTAAGCATATACACCCAACCCTATACATTCGGCGCAAGAAAAGGCCTATAAAACGCGGCTATAGCTGCAACAACCTTTCCTCGCCAGTTGCGGTACGCGGTCAAGTCTTTTGCGTTCAAAAAGCACACTTCCAGCAGCAAGGCCTGAGGAATTGTATCCCGCAAAATGCCAAGTCGCCCATGCTGGGTGAGGGTATCAGGCTTGGCCCCTCGGTTAGATATACCCATTGCATCCGCTACTTTTGCGGATAACACCCCGGCACGGGCTATGTTTGCCGGGTTGGTGGATGCGGCGTAGAAGACTTCAGTTCCGCTAGCTTTTGCCGCGTTGTAATTAAAGTGTATATCCAGCAGGTAGTCCTTTGCCTTTGCAGTCGCGTTCACCGCTTGGATTGTTTGCAGCAGGCTATGGCTATCGTTATCGGCCATAACGGTACCATTGTGCCGATGGACGTTTGGGTTGGCTAGCACACGCGCTATGTCATCACGCAATACGGCGGTTAGGCTAGCCTCGGTTGTGAGGTCGTAGGCCAGTGCCCCGGGGTCGCGCTGTAGATCGTGCCCGGCAATCAGATACAGGTTGCTCATATTTCTTGGTGTTTTTTAAAATCCCAGTTGATTGTTTGTTTTGTGTTCGTGTCTACATTTACGCGCACGTTTTTACCCTCACGTCCGCCCGCTTGGCGTTTATCTGGCTCTACAATGTTTGTAGCCATTGCCCTGTAAAACGACCGCCAAGCGGCCCGGCCTTTACGATTAAATGCAACGAACCGCTGAAGGCCGGCAATGCGCCTTGATTTTGGCCCTTTGAAGGTATAGCGGTAGAGTTCGGGGTTAGTAGTGCCGATTATGGACGTTTCTTGCCCGGTTGTCTTTTTAATAAAGAAGAATTGCACCCAGCCCTGCTGCATAAGCGCACTAATGCGCCGCGCACTTTCTAACTGTACATATGCTTCGTACATGCTGGCGGGCTTTTCAGCCACCGCTAGCGTTGGATCGTTGCTCAGGTATACAGTGGCGTGAATGACCGGCTCCATTGCTATTCAAAATTACTAAAATCTTACGTATTTTGCAGAATGAACAGCGCGGAACTAGTTAGACAACTAATGGAGATGGCGGGGGTAAATGATAGGGAGTTAGCTAAACGCCTTAAACTGCTTACGCTAAACCCGATCCACGAGATGCTAGACCCCTCTAGGCCTACCGACTTGGCCGATATATCACGGGTAGCAGAGGCCTGCAATCTGGAAGTGCGCCTAGAAGTGGTAAGCAAGGGAGCCCCGGAGCCTGCTAAGCGCGGACGCAAGCCTAAAGAGCAGGGCAATGCCTAGCTTCAGGCCTACCCAGCGCACGGGCCTACGCATTGCGCAGGAGCCCTTGGACTGTGTGCGCTTTGGGCCTGGGGGGGTTCGGGCTATTTGGGTAAGCGAGCGGGATCGTTTTGGCCGCTGGCTCACTCAGGTGAACGCCATTACCCTGCAACGGCAACGGGTTATCGGCCACACCGGCCAACAAAATGTTTGGTTTAGCGATGTGCGGGTAAACCGGAACTTAGCCACTCTGACTGAAACGAGTGAGACCACCCCCAGCACCCGCTACGCGATTACCCTTACGTTCAAAATGCAAGGCTGGAATATTGATAGCCGCAATAAGGCTGAACAGTTTTACCGCTCTAAACAGGCCATATTTATTGTGGCGGACTTTGCCGGTCGCTATTGGCTAGTAGGTGAAGAGGGCGGGTGCAAGGTAACCACGGCTGCGGCTACTGAGGCGAAGGATGGTGAAAGTGGAATAGTGCTAACGGCAACCTGCACACAGCGATACCCCCTTAGGCAGGTAGTAAGTAGCTACATAGAGCAGTACGTAACCACCCCTGTAGGCTGCCTATGCGATTTAGACTTCAGCGAATTTTGCGCCTTAACATATGAGCAGTTCTGCGGCCTAAGCACCACCTGCTATATACCTAGGGCAAGCGCACCGACTGGCTTGGAGGCACAGCAGCGGGTAGAGGATGGCGATTTGACTTGGACGGTGGATACGCCGCCTGCTGGAATCGAAATCCAGTGGGCACTGGATCCCGCGTTTGCCACTATAGTAGCCACAGGCACTAGCTACACCCGCTTCACAACAAAAACTGAAAGCCCAATAACCGTGTACGTGCGGGCGTACGATCCAATCTTTGAGTCATTTAGCCTGACCGTAACCGCCCAAGGGCTTGTGAGCGCATTTAGTTTTGGCAATGCGATTGCACTTGACGGGGTAAATGATTATTTAGTGGCCAATCCGGCTATGCCATCGATTGGAATAAATGACTTTAGCTTTATCTGGTGGATGAAGGTATCTTCGCTTGCCAGCCTAAATGGCAAAGATATATTTGCCCGGGGACAACTTGGATCGAGTGGTTATGAAGGAAGGTTTGGTCCAAATTCTTTAGTTTGGGTGCACTTAGCGGCGTCACAAATTACCACTTTATTTATCCCGTTAATAACATTGCCAATAGGGCAATGGGCAATGATGGCTATAACGTGTGAACGATCTGGATTAGTAAGGGGGTATATAAATGGCATTCAGGTTGCATCTGTTGCAAACTTAACGACTGCCAGTATAACAGATGCTGCTTTTGGCGGTGGAATGTATATTGGGGCTAGAAATCCTGGGCTGGGAGGTCTTAGCCTATATTTTCCGGGTCGCATAGATGAGGTTCAGTTGTATTATAGATTGGTATCCGGGACAGAGATTTTAGCATTATATAATGCTGGACAGGGGTTGTCTCCCGAAAATACAACTGGCCTAGTAGCCCGCTATTCATTCGACACACGCACCGGCGTTCTGCCTACTATTAACGTACCCGACCTAAGTGGCAACGGGAATAACATAACTGGATTTAACTTTGCAACCGAACCGCTACAACCGCACTAAACCAAACACACATGGAGCCAATTATATATTTTATGGAGAATTGGGGCACATCAGTAGGGGCGGGTACAGTGGTAGTCATTGGCATGTTTGTTGTTCGCGAAATCCGCGCTGAAATCCGCCAACTGAAAGAGGCACATGAACAAAATGAACATGCTATTCGCGACATTCGAGACCAAAAGTACGAGGCCCAATTCGCGGAAATGCGAACTGAAATCAAAAACCTGAACGCTGCCCTTGCTGAGATCAAAACTATGCTGCATCAAATTTTAACCGCACGCCGATAACCATGTTTTTTCATCTCCGAAATATAACCAAGGCACCGCTTACCACCGTTGTAGGCCTGTTGCTTATATTGGCGGCAACCGCCAGCGTACTAACCGGCAAAACGACCTGGACTGAGGCCGCTGTAGTGTACCCGATTGCACTTGGGCTACTTACATCCAGAGACCCTAAACAAAAAGACGATGCCAGTAAATGATTTTGTGGCAGGGAGCGTACCCTGCGATGTACTGCAAAACAACGCCGAGGTGCAAAAGCAGCAGCACCTAGCCCTGCAATGGCTGGGCACCGGCTTCATTCGTGCCACCCGGGGGGATAATACCACCTCAGACTACGCGGTACCGCGCGTGCCTGACTTCGTTTTATCCGGCTGCCAAGTGTCAATAGGGCAAGCACCCAATGCGCTAACCGTAACGGTTCAGTCTGGCACCTTCCAGTTTCAGGAGCTAACCAGACAGATACCAAGCCTAAACACTTTGTTTCTTTCACCGGGCAATGTGAGCAACCCGCGCATAGACCTACTGGAGGTGACTACAGCGGGGGTGGTATCTGTCGTGCAAGGCACCCCCGCGTTTGTGCCTACAACCCCCGCGCCTACTAGCGGCAGGTTTGCACTAGAAGCCATTTACGTACCCGCCGGCGCAACGGCAGCCAGCACCGGCATAAACGCCCCCCAGTTGCTGGAAGAAGCTGTAAGCAGGCCTACACAAGGGCTGCAATCATATAACGTAGTCCAAGTAACCCAGGTATCTGACTTTGACGGCTACACCGGCGCGGCTAACATCCCCCTTAGCGCGGGCACTATCTACCAGATAGTGGGGGATGTGAGCGTGAACGGGCACACGCTAGTGTTGCCTGCAAGCGGGACAGACTGTTTTATCGAAGGGAAGGGCGGCAAACTAATCAAGACAGATTCCGGCGCAATGATAACGGGTAACGGTGCCTTATCCGCTGAAAACTGCGCGTTTGAGGCTACCGGGTTAGCGTCTATTTTTAATGTAGGCCCAACTACGGGGAGTTTTGGCCTTGACTTTTTTGGCCTACGAGACCTCACGCTAACGGGCAATATGGGCACCGTGCGGCGGCGGGGATCGGTAGTTATACAGGCCTGTGCTTTCGTTGCCCCTACGTTAGTTACCTCAGAAACGCCACTCACATTAGATGGGCCCCACTACTTTCCCGCAATTATTGATGGCTGTTATGTACAAGGGCCGGCATTAGGGGCTAGTTTTATCATTCCGGCTACGTACAATAATCAGCAGGGATTGCTTTTTAGCAGTAGCGTTTTTTTTCAGGGCGGCACAAGTGCTGCAATGATAACGGTAGCCAATGTGGAGGATTCTTTTAGTGTAGCAGGACAAGGCGGGTTCCGTATAGTAGGCTGCGCATTTAGAGGGCCAGGCCCGAAAATCAGCGTCGACACCTCAATAGGTAAGGATAGGTTTAGTTACTTTGCCAGCAACGACGGGGCTTTTGAGGCAACCGACCCACCGGGAGACACTGTTGCTCACTTGTTCGCTTATCAGACCACCAATGTCACTGCCACCGAGATTGTAACGGCGGGGGTACCTGTAGAAATGGTAACTGGCCCACTGACAATAGGCAGCCAGAGCCTCATCCAAATAGTTAGCACCACGCTACCCAGAGCCCAATACCTAGGCAGCAGACCACGCCGCCTGAGGATCGACGTAAATGCAACTCTAACGGCCGGTAACGGGCAAGAATTAACCCTCTCTATATACAAAAGTGTGGGCGGTGTGGGGGCTTACACGCTTGTAGGTGGCAGCGCGGTAATAGCCGAAACAACGGGAACGGGTATAGTTACAAACCTACGCACGTCCATAATCAATGAGGCTAGAATAAATGACATCTACACGGTTTACATTGCTAACATTGACGGCGTAACAGATGCAGTAGATTTGCGAGTGCAGCTAACCATAAGTGAGATATGACAACGGCGAAGAGCAACATATTTCAGGTATCGCTTAGCAGAAGCGGGCGCATATCCAAAAAGCAGCGCACCCCTATTCAAAAGGTAGGGCAATGGCAGGTAAAGCAATACTTTGAAGACAATGACTACCCGGGCCTGCTGATTGACCTTTATGCCGCTAGCCCCACGCACGGGGGGATCATTGACAAAAAGGTGATGTACACCCGGGGCAGCAAGCTAAAGGCAGTGGCGAAAGACCCTAGCCAACAGGCCGAGGTAGACAACTACAGCAGCGGAGTGGGCAATGATCTGGGTATACATGAGTGCTTTACGCGGTTGGCAATGGATAGATACCTGTACGGCGGGTATGCGCTACTAGTATACACTGATAGCACCGGCCAGCTGGCCGGATTCAAACATGTTGACTTTAGCCTATTGCGCCGCGCTAGTTACGATAATGAGGCAAAAGAAACGGTGCACGGCTACGTGTACAGCCCAGACTGGCGGGACGAGGCACTAACCAAAAAGGAGGCGGTATGGATAGCCCCCTTTGACCCGGATGGGCAGTACGAGCCTGAGGCCAAGTACTTAGTGTACCGAATGCGCTACGCACCCGGAAAGCATTATTACCCAACCCCCGATTACCACAGTGCCATTTTAAGCATCGAAACGGAGGCGGAGCTGATAAATTTTAAGCACAAAAGCACCATAAACAGCTTCAATCCCGGCGGCTTTTTGACTATTGTGGGCCGAATGGATGAGGCCGAACGCGAAAGAACCCGGAAGTCTTTCGAGGAATTCCAGAACGGCACTGACAATACGGGTAAACTATTCGTGCAAATTGTCGACAACGAGAGCGAAGGCGTTCAGTTTGTACCTTTTACGAATAGCCCGGCGGATAAAAACGTAAGTGCGTATCAGGATCAGGCAAGGCAGGAAATTGTAAGCGCGCACCAGCTGCCAAGCCTCACCCTAATAGGTCTGCCGGGGGGGCCAAGCCTGAGCGGGGATGCCAGCACGATCAGCACCTCTATGTCCACGTTTTTTGAAACAGTTATTAAGCCTGTAAGGGGTGAGTTGCTGGACGATCTGGTTTGGCTGTACAGCCTGCTGGGCTGGGATGTAACCTTTAGCGTGGACGAGCTGGTAATAACTGAAACTGGGCAAGTAGATACCGCTACAATTAACCAGGATGGCGGCACAAACGAAGAGCAGATAAACCAATTAGCGATACAGCAATGGCAGCAATAACCGATACGTTGCTCATAACCTCCGAAGAAGTTCAGCAACTGGTTCCTGGGGCACGCGACCTGGTGCGCACACTGGCTATGGAGCCAGCCATACATACCGCACAACGCGCGTTTTTACGCGTGGTGCTAGGTAGATACCTGTATGAAGAGATCGTGGATCAGGCGGCCTCTAATGGCCTAACAACGGACAATCAGGAACTGGTGGATAGGGCAAAAGTAATGTTAGCATATACCACGTTGCAAAAAGACCTGCCGTTTAGGGCTAACCAGATACGCGATACGGGCGTAGTGGCATTAACCACGGGCGGGGTAACTAGGGAGCTATCCGGCTATAAGACCGTACTGGATGCAATCGGGGCAAACATAGATACTGAGCGGGCTATTTTTGAAGACTGGCTGGCAGACAACAGCAACCGTTATCCATTATGGCACCATACCAACTACTGGCAGTTAATGTATGACGATTGCCGGCTGGAACGCTGGCATGGCAGGCCCGAAAGAGGCACCGGCAACGTCCGTTTCTTTAGCGTTGGCGGGCGTGCTACCACTGGGCAACGCGCCGATCCAACTTCGAGAGGCTACTGGCGGCGACACTGGAATACCTATTAGGCTAAAATGGGCTATTGAGCGGCTTCGACTCATAGTAAAACTCAGGCATGTTCTGCCTAAGACTAGCCATCTCGGATATGCGCTGGTACTCAGGCTCCCAACGCATGCGTAAATCTTGTTTAGAGGTTACCTCCCCGTTACGTTGCTTAGCAACGGATAGGCATACCACCCCCTCTGTGCTGGTGCCGTCCTCAAATTCGTGCAGGCCGTGCAAATCAGGGCGGTAAAGCATCCAAATGTTGTCTGCATCCTGCTCTATATCCCCAGATTCTTTTAGGTGATGCGGCTCCGGTCGTATATTATTCCCCCGCACATCCCGGCTAACCTGCGCCAGAGCAACGATTGGCAACTTTAGCTCCTTCGCCAATATCTTTAGTTTGCGGCTAACGTTACCTACCGCCACCCGCCTATCGTTAGATGGCTCGGCTATCAGCTGAAGGTAGTCAACTATCAGCACCTGCAAGCCATGTTTGCGCTTGTGCGCACGCACGCGCTGACATAAGCGGGTAATGTCCATAGGTGCCGCGTCGTCCAGCAATAGCGGCCAGCTGAAGATAGTAGCCCGCGCTGCATCCAACGCCTGCCAATCGGAGTCGGCCATCGCTTGCCCGCGAATAGAGCCCATGCGTATGCTGCCTACATTGGCCAACACACGCATTAGGATAGCCTCGCTAGCCATTTCCGCGCTGGCAAAGTAGACCGATATCCCCCGCTTCAGCAACCCTACGGCAAGGCTTAGCGCAAATGCCGTTTTGCCGTGCCCTGGGCGTGCGCCCACAACCGTAAGCTCCCCCGCAAATAAGCCATTGGTTATGCGCTGAAGGCTGTACAGGTCAATCGGTATACCGGCCTCCTTGCCTGAGGCAATGCGCTGCACCACGTCCACCGCGCTGTTTAGCTGATCGGCCAGGTTCATCTGGCTATTACGTGTAGCTACCTGTAGCAAGTCGTTTATCTTCGCGTGCATCCCCATCAACAAGTGAATGGGGTCGTACCTATCCTGATAGGAGACTACCGCTGAACACATACGCGTGGTCTCCCTGCCTATCCACTGCTGGGCAAGTATGTAAGCGTGGTGCTCAAGGTTCGCGCTACTAGCTATAACGCTCGTCGATTTGGCGATAACATAAGGGCCACCGGCGGCTGCCAAGTTGCCGTTTTTGCGCAGCTGATCCATAACCGTTAGCTTATCAATAGGCACAAGCTCGTCGTTTAGTTCAGCCATTGCCCGCCAAACGTGCTGGTACTTGGCCTCACTAAACATATCGGCTGTAACCACGCCGCTAATGCGAGAAAAGGCAGTTCCTTCGAGTAGGCATGCACCAATAACGCACGCCTCAGCACTTGGCTCCTCTGGCAGATTGACTATCGGTAATTGTTTTTGACTATCCATGGCCGGCAAAGGTATGCAAGTGTGCGCAATTTCGCAAAGTAGAGAACCTTAACATCCTTTTGTTTTTTTTAAACGCTTAACGCATGTATTTTTTTTGTGCTTTTAGCGTGCTTTTTTAGCACAACAGGTGGTAAATCTTTTTTTTTAAGAACTTAACAAAAAGACAGCCCTCTTGCTATAAGTAACATCTATCTTTATTCTTTCTCTTTACCACCTGTTATCCTTATCTGTATTACTTATAAGTAAAAATAAACAAAAAGAAAGCTTACAAAACAAGTTTTTCGTCGAACAAAAACGCGCGTTCGTCGAAAAAATACAGGAAGAAACGGGGTTCGCAAATAGACGCGCTGTGCCGTGCGATCTGTTGTATGGGTAGGCACATATGCCAGCAGGGTAGGCATTGCGCGATACGCGCTACGTGAGGGGCAAATACGGCGCACTGTGCTTAGGCGCGTAGGTAGACATTATTATTTTTACGGGAATTGCGTAATTCCGCAAACCTCCCTATCTTTGTACTATGAAACAAAAAGAGGTAAATAAGATCATTAGGCTACATAAGATGTGGCTGGAAAAAGAGCATGGTGGAAAACGCGCAGACCTGCGGTGGGCGAAGCTGCAAGGCGCAAATCTGTATGGCGCAAACCTGGAAGGGGCAGACCTGGAAAGCTCAGACATGCAAGGGGCAGCCTTGCGGTGGGCGAAGCTGCAAGGCGCAAATCTGTATGGCGCAAACCTGGAAGGGGCAGACCTGCAAGGGGCGAAGCTGCAAGGCGCAAACCTGTATGGCGCAAACCTGCAAGGCGCAAATCTGTATGGGGCAGACCTGCAAGGCGCAAATCTGCGGTGGGCGAAGCTGCAAGGCGCAAACCTGTATGGCGCAAATCTGTATGGGGCATTCCTGCAAGGGGCGAAGCTGCAAGGCGCAAACCTGTATGGCGCAGACCTGCAAGGGGCAGACCTGGAAGGGGCGAAGCTGCAAGGCGCAAACCTGTATGGCGCAAACCTGCAAGGCGCAAATCTGCGGTGGGCAAACCTGCAAGGCGCAAACCTGTATGGGGCATACCTGGAAAGCTTAGCCCTGCAATGGGCAGACCTGGAAAGCTCAAACCTGCAAGAGGCAGACCTGCGGTGGGCAAACCTAAGCCCAGAGCAGCGTGAGGTAGCTGAAAAAGGCGGCGCAATTCTGCAAAAAAAATGAACCGCCCCTTGCGTAATTCCGCAAACCTCCCTATCTTTGTACTATCACTTTAATCAAAGACAATGTACACGCCCCGCCACCTGATGCGCTTCTTGCCAGGCAAGACAGTGCACGAGCCTTACACCGGAGAGGTCTGCACAATAGTGCAGGTTAAGCCCCACGTAAATTTACTAGGCGACGATTGCTTTTTTGTTGCCTTTAGCAACGGGCAGTTTGCCTACCCATATAGCCTAACATCGCTAGCCCGGGATGCCTTTGGCTTGTACAAAGAAAGTAAAAAAGGGAATCTGCCATGGTAAAGCCCTTCACCATTGCCGCCCGGGTAGCCCCCGCGCTACTTGAGCGGGCGGCGCAGATTGACGCTGCCAAGCGTAAGGCTCAAATCCGAACGGATTTCTGCCTGGCAGATAAGGTGCAGCATATGCTGGAACTGATTTCAGACCAGCACGAAAGCCAGCAATCTCCCGGCATGATTGCCATTCGGCTCATTTGGCTTATGCAGGGGCTACCTACGGCGTACTTGCATGCTATGCTGGATGAGCTAATAGCCGCCTGCTGCCATGCTTTTGCAGGCGAAGTAACGCGGGGCTACGCAATCTTTGATGAACAATAGAAACTCAACTTAATCATTAAAAAAATGAGAACAAGATCCACAGACGCGCTGCCGGTGAGCAGCACCATCGTACTAATTTACGGCCAGCCTGGCATAGGCAAAACCAGTTTGGCAATTACAGCGGCAACCCCAATCCTGATTGATGCGGACAACGGCCAAGGCCGCGCTGCATTCCGGGTGGACGCGGAAACCCAGCCCACTTGGCAGAGTGTAGCCGCCCTGCTATCCGACCGGGATGAAATGTCGATGTACAATACAGTAGTCATTGACACTGTAGGTAGGCTGGCGGAGCTAGCGATGGAATACATTGCGGCAAAGTATCCGCGGATGTACAATAGTGAAACCTACAAGCCCTCTCAAGAGGGTTATGGAATGCTAAAAGGGCTAATGGGTGGGGTGCTGCGTAGCCTGCGCGATATGGGCAAAGATGTTGTACTGATTGCCCACGAAAATGACGATGATGAGTGCCGCGAGCCCAAGATAACCGGCAGCACCGCCGCACTGGTGAAAGAGATAGCCGACCTGATTGGCTATTACAGTCTGGTCGATGGCCGGCGCGTTGTTGACTTTCGCCCGTCGAGTTCACACTGGGGCAAGGATAGTGCGGGCCTGGGGGCAATGGAGATAGCACCCATAACCGCCAGCAGCACCACGATGGCTGATATGATAGCCGCGTATAAGGCCCACCAAGCCAAGGTTAGCGCGGCAAGCGCGGAGGTGATGGAAGCCATCGAGCGGTACAAGGAAGCCATAGCCAGCGCGGATAGTCTGAACGCGCTAAAAGCAGTTTACGATGCAATAAGAAAAGAGGGCGTGGCGGTGGAAGCCCAGCTTCGACATTTAGTTACGAAACGAAAAGAGGTATTAGCAAAAGAAGCGGAGGTACAAAATGGCTAATCTTTGGTTACGCGTAACCCAGCTGGATACCTTCGTAAATTGGACGTCGGGCTTGGACACAGTTGGCATCTTAGACAAGCTAACTAGCTACACCCCGCCTACCTACGCAATGCAATACGGCACGGCGGTTGGCGAAATGGTAGAGCGCGGGCTATTTGATTGGCCTGAAGGGGAGCCTTATCTTATACAGGGGCGAACAAAGGTAGTGGTGGACACTGCTATTTTGCGGGCCTTTGGCGAGCTATACCGCGGCGGCTTGTGGGCGGCTGCAGCCTTTGAAGTTCCGGGCTTATACAAGCTAGCCAGCGGGGCGCATACATTGACCCTTACCGGCACCGCGGATGCTATATCTGGGCTTACACTATACGAGCATAAGACTACCCATAAAACCCCTGATTATACCGACAGTCTACAATGGCAGGTATACCTCGAGATGTTTCAGCTACCTGTTGTAGCCTACTACATTGCGGAGGTAACCGAGACTGCGCGAAAGTTCAAGGAGATGCACCAGCAGACATTTTGGCGCACGCCTGAGAGCACCGCTAATGTGGAACTAGCCTGTCGTATGTTTATTGACTGGGTAACGCGAAATAAATTCGAGGGGTATTTTACTACTCCATCAAAAAAGTACTTAAGTTTAACAACGGATGGGTCTTTGTTTGATTAAGTGAGGCCGGGGGGGGAATAAAATCCCCTTCGGTTTTTTTATTTCAAAAACAATGCGTAATTTAGCACCATGGATTTAGCAGAAAAGATACGCAAGCTCAAGGCTCAGTACAGCTGGCGCGAAATGAGCGAGGTGCTGCACCTAAGGCACCCGCACTTGCTGCGTGCGGTGGCCAAAGGCGGCAACAAAAGTGCCACGCTGATTGAAGCTATATACAACGCCGCTGGCAGCGACATAGAGAGTGAAGCCGCAAACAAGCTTGAGCAGCTTATGAATGAGCGGGCGGTCAAACGTAAAAAGATTAGGTTATGAAGCGGCGCGAAGAAACTCTCCAGATAGCACTAGTCAAGTGGTTTGCTACTGCACACCCTGACAAGGTCATGTTTAGCATCCCTAATGAGCGCAAAGCAACACCCCGCGAAGGCTGGCGAATGAAACAGATGGGGCTAACCCCGGGTGTAGCCGACCTGTTTTTGATGCACGGGAACCACCTGTACCACGGGATGTTTATCGAAATGAAGTCGCCAAGCGGAATGATGCAGCCTACCCAAATGCAGTTTGGAGAAAAAGCTGAGGTAGCCGGCTATCGATACGAGGTGTATTACAACCTAAACGATGCAGTTATGGGTATAACTAATTACCTAAGCATAAAAAAACCAAAATGACAATTCGCGAATTAATACTTGCCTGCTGGTTTAGCCTAGCTATATCAATCTTCGTGCCAATCGTATGGGTGCGGATGTACATCCATTTGGATAAGTGGCTGCACCGCTACCGATTGTGGCACATTCGGCCTATTGCGTGCCCAAAGTGCATGAGCTTTTGGCTAGCACTTGCCATCGGGCTAGCTGCTCTGCCCTGGTATATTGCGCTTGTATCCGCGTTTTTTGCCTACCTTGTGGGTAAAAGTTACTTTAACTGGTGCGAAGAAAATGACAACTGCTATTGACCGAATCAAAGTGGCAATCCTTGCTTATGATGATAGCCGCATGGGTAGCCTTCGCGAAAAGCGGGCGGCTGTAGACCTGATATGCGAGGTATACAGAGAGGCTACAGGGCTAGACTGTGACCCAGTTACCTGCTACAACTGCGCCAACGGCGTACGTAAGTACGTGCGCGAACTGGAATTGCTTATGCTGCACGCTTATGAGCACTCAAACGTCGAGACAATTGAACCCCTAACCACCGAAACCGATGGAGGCGAACCAACCGAAACCGAAACGCGACTATCCCGCGCTCGAAAAAAACAAGTTTAAGCCGGGGCAAAGTGGTAACCCTAATGGCAAGCCAAAAGGGGCCGGCAAAAAAGACTTGGATCCATTGCGTAATCAAATACGCGAGTTTCTATCCGAGACATTCCCGCAAATAGCAACTAAATTTGCGGAGCTGGACAACGCAAAAGATATGATATACTGCTGGACTAAGCTAGCTGATTACGTAATGCCTAAGTTACGAACTATCGAGCTAGAAACGGATGGGGAGGCATTGCCATATATTCCGCTTACTATCGTGCGGCCTGAAGACATTAAACGCCGTGGATAGGTGGACGCAAAAGAGCGGCATATTCTGGCACCTTACGTGCCATTATTTGAGCCGCACGGCAAGCGATATGTAATTATGCGCGGTGGGGCAGGTGCAGGCAAAACCTACCACATGTATCTGCGCATCCTGCTGGACATAGTTACATACCCTGACTACCGATGGCTTTGCATTCGCAAAACCCGCACCAGCATACCCCGCACTATATGGCAAGGCCTAACGGAGCTCATCCGCAAACTAGGACTATCCAAATACTTTGTCTTTCGAAGCCAAGAGCTAACCATTGAGTATACCCCTAACGGAAACTTTATCTGGTTTAGCGGGATAGACGACCCAGACAAGCTCAAAGGGATCGAGAATGTTGTCTCTGTATGGATGGAAGAGGCTGATCAGTGTACGGCAGATGACCTGTACGAACTATCCCGCCGCCTTCGCCCTGAAAGCGATTACCATAGCCAGATTGTACTCACCTTTAACCCGGTTAACGTCAATAACTGGGTATACAAAGAATTTTTTGAAACTAATGCGCGTGCTGATAGCTCGCTGTATTTACATACAACGTACCGAGACAACCCCTACCTGCCCGCCGCCAACGTAACGGAGCTGGAGGTAATGCGCGAAATAGCCCCGTACCATTACCAAGTATACGCGCTTGGGGAGTGGGGTAGCCTCGACGGCCTGATTTACCAGCCTTGGCAGCAGGTGGCTGAACTACCCACTAACCCCGCTCGCTGCTGGTACGGGCTGGACTTTGGCCACAATGTGCCTAGCGCATTGGTTAAAGTAGTTGAAGCGGACGGCCTGTACTATATGCAAGAGGTGCTGTACCGCACTGAGATGACTACGCACGACATAATAGCCGCGCTCAAAGACCTGGGGGTGGCCCGGAACGAACCGATCTACTGTGATGCAGCGGAGCCCGATAGGATAGCGGACATATACCGCGCGGGCTACAACGCACAACGGGCGCGTAAGGATGTGGGGGCTGGCATAAACTATGTGCAAGGGCTGCACGGCAATCTACGTAGCTGGCAGGGTAACGTGAACTTACACAAAGAACATAGTACGTACGCTTGGCGCAAAGATCGAAACGGGCAACCTTTAGACGCGCCGGAAAAGGTTAATGACCACGCGCTGGACGCTATGCGCTACGCACTGTACACGCACCTGTACAAGGGGGGGGACGGCAAGCGCACAACCTTTGTGGCGGGGAGGTAATTATTTACGTGCGGGTCTTGCTTATTTGAAATAGCCTTGCTAAATTTGGCACATGAAGTATTACGAACTATACGAGGTGCTTGACGGCGGGATCGACCTAAGGTGCCGCGAAGCAGTAGGGATGCCCAAGATTGTTTTGGCTAGGGGTACCCGCGAAGTTGCGATAATCGGAACTAATAACCGCGCTATCGCGGAATGGGTGCTTGAATTTGTCTCCGGCGTGCTAAATCCAGAGCTGTACGATATATTTAAGGAGTACGATATATTTAAGGAGTACGATATATTTAAGGTGTACGGAATGCAGCTTTATTCAGCGGCTGCCATACAAAGCGATATGGCAGACAACGGCTGGGGATACGAGCCAGAAGAAGAAGAGGGGCCGGACGCGATAGACCGTGCCTGCGACGCGTACCACGCGTGGAAAGATGATAGCATGCTAAGATAAGTCATGAAGTACTACGAGATATATAAAGAGGACAAGGTCCGATTTCGTGAAGTTAAGGAGCCCACTTCACTTTTTTTTCGGGACGGGCAAGGCATTCAGATAGGCACCAATGATCCGGATGTGGCAGAGTGGGTACTTAATCGGCAGATAATGCTAGGCTTGTTATTTGGCCGTGTCATTATTGACCGTGCTATTAATGATATAATTGATGATATGGCACGCCTAAAGTGGAGAATACCGCCGAAATTACTAACGAGATACAATAGCGCACAGAGCACTGACCAAGATGAGTAAAACACTAACCATAAAACAGTACATCGATATGTGGGGGCACCTAAGGTGCTCCCCATTCGACCGCGCTACCCCGGGTATGATCAAGATGGGTCTTGCCGCCGCACTTACCGGAAAGATGCCCGCTACGGTGGCAGACTTGGCAGAGTACCTGCCCCTGCTGGCTGAGTACGATACGGCCGTGCCAAACACGTACACGCCGGTACACCACCGTCTACTAACCGCCGCCGATGGCAGCAAGTGGGGGGTGGTGAACGACATTGCCAGCTGGACTGCTGATAGGTTTCTCGACATGGAGAGCCACTTGGCGGGCAAGACAATAACAGAGCAGGTGCTGCCTATGCTGCAAGCGGTAACCTATCAGCATACTGAGAGCAAAGAGGCTCCCGGCTACAACGCCGATGAGGTGTATGCGCCCGCTAAACTGGCTAGCTTAGAGCAGCTGCCCGCCATGGAGGGGTGGGAGGTGTACCTTTTTTTCATGCTAGCGCGGCACGCGTTAAGCACGCTTACCCCGGACTCTGGGGAGACAGCGGCACAAGCGGCGGCACCTATTCCCCCTTCCAAGAAACGTACAACGAAAGGTACCCGGTAGCCTATCAGTGGCTACTAATAGCGTGCGGAAATGACCTTACCAAAATGGACACAGTCAGTGAGCTACCGCTTCTTCAGTTTTTGCAGTTCGTTCAGCACTACCTTGACCGCGAGCAGCTACGTTATGATATTCGCAAAAGAGCAAGCCAAAAAAGATGAGTTATAAAAGTACCCTAAACACACTGGTGACGGCAGCCGAGGGGCTAGGCGTACCGGTAATAGTAGACAGGCCGGGCCGTGCAGGCTTCCAGCCGCCTATCCGCTTCCCCTACATTGCGATTGATATGGTGCCAGACTTAACGCTAGGGCCGAATAGCACTACTATGGCATTCGACGTGCGGGTGCTAACCAAAAGCGGCACCGACATAGCAGACTACACGAATGACCTTGAGGCTACCTACACGCTGATAAACCAGCTAGTAGGCGCACTGAGGCGCACGGCCTACAATAACGGGGGGCCGGTGCTCAACTCGCTCGATAGCGTGCAGGCAGTAGGGGAGATAGAGAGTTATGCCAACAGTGAAACAGGCTGGATGGTAACGATAGAGCTAGAAACAGATAGCGATACAACTATATGCTAACCAAAGTAGCAGGCAAAGGCACCGAAGCGGATAGCCAGCCAACCGACCAAGCGAGTGAGCAGGCCGAAGCGCGGCTCCAGCATAGCGATATGCGCCCAAAGTGCAAGGCTGCGCCGTGCCCGAAAGCGTCGATAGACGGCGGGAAGTGTGAATGTATAAACCGCGTGTGGTTGTAACGCATTATGGGCAAAAGCAGGAACGAACTACCCGCTATGTGGCGGCAGGTACAGCGGCTACGGCAGCGCGTGTATGACCTCGAGTGCCTGCTGCATAATGAGCTAGATGAGCGCATAGCTAAGGCAGTGGCAAAAGGTAAGGATAGCGGCAGGCAGGAAGCGATAGACGTGGCCAGCACCCAGCAAGATCAGGGCAATGGCTAAGAAACCCGCACTAGGCAAAAGTGTAGCCCGCATTCTCGCAGAGCAAAAGCGGCAAACTCCGATGGCATTCGCGCTGCGGGAGGCGGGGGAGTTCATGGCCGACCTAATGCGCTTCTACCTAGCTAGCCAAGGGTTGGAAGATAGCCGCATAATCGACGCTATTACGGTCGAAGTGAACACCGCTCAGGGCATGCTAAGCGTAGTTGCACCCCCGTATGCTACATGGGTGGAAAGTGGGCGTAAGCCGTATGGGAAGATCACCGGGTTTGTGAACACTATGCCCCCAAACGACGTGATATTCGAGTGGGTGAAGCGCAAAAGGATCAAGGGCCGTAACCGTAAAACGGGTAAATTCATAACCAACGCGGAGCTAGTGTGGCGCATACGGCGAATGATAGCCCGGAGGGGTATACCGCCTAGGCCGTTTATCTTGCCCGCAATAGACGAAGGGCTGCCAAAGATAGATGAGTTTGTTACTCTCAACTGGGATATAGCCATAGATAACCAGATAGCACTGATAGCAGAAAGATGAAAGCACCCTTCCCCTACTTTGGCGGTAAGAGCAGCGTAGCCCCAATAGTGTGG
>Ga0209972_10000736_pt1 | contig 32200 bp, 31 predicted proteins | sample NOAtaG_7_FD_187302 | JGI IMG/M metagenome (GOLD analysis project Ga0209972, IMG submission 187302) | Freshwater lake microbial communities from Lake Erie, under a cyanobacterial bloom - NOAA_Erie_Diel1S_2200h metaG (SPAdes) (version 2) | ecosystem: Environmental > Aquatic > Freshwater > Lake ...
GGGAACAGTCAGATCGATAATTTCAAATGCGCTAGACCCTGCAATGCTCCAGATTGCCTTTGTCCGATAGCGTTTAAAGTAACGTACTACATCCCACAAATTTGCTGTCATGCTCGTCAAAATCCAAGTCGGTGTCAGGCTAATTTTGCGCCTTTTAAAATAATATGCTGAAAATCTTGGTATGAAATAATTTCTACTCTATGAAATGGGTTTAATATCAACAAATCTGCATCACCTGTCACTAAATAATTAGCATCACCCGAAACAGCTAAATCTAGGAGAAAATTATCTTTTGCATCTCGACAATCATTAAAATGACTAGCGACTTCAATCAACTCAACTTTTTCATAAAGAAGCGTCACTAAATCTTTGATCGCTGATTCTGAGAAGTATTTTTTGAATTTAGGACGGTTTAAAACCTCAATTAATTCTCGAAATAAATCATCACTAAACAAAACCAGTATTTGACTACTAATAATGGCTTTGCTTAATCCAGCAAGTGACTTTCCGATGAGAAAACTGATCCAAATATTAGTGTCAATAACAACTCGAAGTGTATTACCGTGCATGATAGTTTGCTTGTCTTACAGCTTCAACTTCGTTAGTAATATCTTCTAAGCTTAGTTCATCAGTTTGCACTGAATTCAAAAATTTATTGAATCTTACTGAAAATGTGTCTTTTTCTAGTAACTGTAATAATTCAAGCTTTTCCTCTAGATTGCATTGAGCAATCACAGCTTTAAGTTGGGAAAAATCTATGGAAATTGATACATTCATTTCTGACATCTCTTGAACTAAAATTAATGCCTTATTTAGATACTATCTAAGATTATTCATTCTTGTTAGTAAATAACACTTACAAGTAAACAAAAAATGATAAGTTGTTTATGTAATACCTCCTCAAATAATTTGTTTAGATATAATATATTCTGATTAACAACCTTAAATATATTGTTTTGCTATCAATGGTCAAGTGACTAGCGAGTAACTGATGTTATGTGGAAGTCTTAAAGAACCTACGCAATCTCTACCTTACAAAAACCAAACATAATAGACTCTAAATTTAAAGTGTTGATCGCCTTCAACCATAGTAAATTAGTACATCTAGTAAAATCGTTTCACGTAACATCAGCGAGTAAGATAAACAAAAATATAACTAGCAGCAATATTTGTTATTAAACTGACAACGATAGAGATGATAAAGTTTCTCCAATGTGCCTCCATAAGCTTAAGTTTCTTTTGCTTATTACGTGCTGCAGTATTTGTCAAAATCACAAAACTAGGCTCTTCCATATTTGCCTTACTACCAATAATGATCCCCACAATAATTGAAGCAATCAAAATAAGCAGTAAAAATATTCCAACTAATAAATAATGACGAGAAGATTCACCATTAATAAGATATTGAGCAATAATAAAAATTCTAGAAGATATATCTTCTTTTGCATCAAGCAATGTACTGATTCTATCTAATCTATTTTTTACAAAAATTTCTGTTGCCCAGAATACACCGATTACTGAACCAAGGAAAAATACAATACCTGATATAAGAGATATCCATCCACTTTTTGCTTGGATAAACTTTCTAAGGTTTTTGTCAGGAAATATGAGTGACTGAACTTGAGAAGTAAGTAGTGATTCTATATCCATTCCCCATGTTCTAGCAGTATGTCTAATTGTAATATTAAAGAAACTTGTACTTTCACTTGATCCAATAACAAGAACCTCACCTTTTCCACGAATTCTACGTAGATCACTAGCTTCTGCTGTCCATATACGAATATCTATACTTTGTTTTTCTGGATGTTGCTTGTCATTAAACTGAATCAAGTAATCCCAGCTAAGATCTACTGCTACAGATATAAGAGGTCTAACTTCATTATATGTAACTAAGTCTTCATAGCTATTCAAAGTTATTGAGGAGCTATCTGAATAATAAATTTTGACACTAAACTGTGAGAGTAAAGCTTGATTTTGCTGAGTTAATCTTTGATTGATTAAGTTGTGAAAATTCTGAATATCTTGTAGATTAACTTCAAATCTGCCATAAATTCTCTTCTCAATAGTTTGAGGCTTACCTAAAAGGCTAATAACAAAATCTCGGAACTGTTCTTGATCAAATGGCAAAGTGACATAACCACCTGAGTAAAGTTTCAGTGTGTTTGCCGTCTCTTCTTCATTAGGCTGCGCCTCACTTTGATTATTCTGATTGTTGTCCATAAAGTTGCTAGTTGTACTATATACATTTTTAGCCAGCCCGTAGTAGGAAGACCCCATTTAGGTGGCATCTATTCCACTATTTTAGCTGTGTGTCGCTACTACTGCTACTAATACTTAGTAGGATGACCAAATATTTTCTAAATTAAGGACAAATCCTAATAAAACATCTTCCCCAGACAAACTCAAAGGTGCTTCGAGAATTTCTACAGGTTGACCTAATCGATAAATAGCCACACGCTTGCTTTCGGGATCGATTAGCCAACCCAAACGGCAACCATTATCTTGATATTCCTGCATCTTAGCTAAACCCTTAATCCATGAATCCGTTGGTGATAAAAGCTCGATCACAAAATCAGGACATAGCGGTAAAAATTTTTTACGTTGTGCAGTAGTGAGCGCATTCCATTTTTCAATTGGTATCCATGCTGCATCAGGTGAGCGATCAGAACCTCTAGGAAGAGAGAACCCAGTTGATGAGTCAAAAGTTTTTCCTGTGGCAGTTTGACGATTCCAAATCCCTAAATCAATTGTAATGTCTGAATTCCAAGTACCTGTTTCTCCTCCAGTTGGGGACATAATTACGAGTTCTCCGTTTGCATTACGTTCTAGCTTCAGTTCAGGGTTTGCCGCGCATAGCTCATAAAACTGCTCTCTAGTTAGTTTCACAATCGGATCGAGATTGATTGTATAAGCGGTCATTGGTTTCGCTCCGCAAAGCAACTTTGATCTATTTTAAACAAATACACTCTACAAAAAAGCACCAGACAGGCGATCGCCTAGCCTCACATAATTTTTCGACCAAAAGCTTACATTTGCCCCAATTACCAAAAGCTTACATTTGCCCCAATTATAGTTTTAGCCTGTTTTTCGAGTGCTGACGCTCTAGGATTGCATGGTCTTCATTATGCAGCACTACATCTCATAGTATTGAATCAATGATTATATTTGTATATATAGTTTAATACCTATGATTTCAATAAGATAACTTAAAGCTAAAATTATCGTCTAGCTACTTTTTAAAACATATTCCCGCCCCAACATGACGATATACTGATAACCATCAAGGTATATCTACTTAAACTTCATAACCAATAGAGTCAATTGCTGAAGCAATAGCCCAAGCCGTGACTTAAAATAACAAACGTTTAGGATGTGCTACATATCCTAAGATAACTAGCAAAAACTAGCACTACTTAACCAGAGCAACAGTTTACAGAGTAAAGAGGCGATCGCAAATCATGGTGATGATTGAAACCAAAGCCGAACGCATGGTCATAAATATGGGACCTCACCACCCATCCATGCACGGCGTTCTCAGACTTATCGTCACGCTAGACGGCGAAAATGTAGTTGATTGTGAGCCTGTTTTAGGCTACTTACATCGCTCCATGGAGAAAATCGCCGAAAATCGCACGATTATCCAATATTTGCCCTACGTGACCCGATGGGATTACCTCGCAACAATGTTCACCGAGGCAATCACCGTTAATGCCCCCGAAAAACTAGCTAATGTACCAGTGCCGCGTCGCGCCAGTTACATCCGCATGATTATGCTAGAACTTAGCCGCATCGCCTCTCACTTGCTGTGGCTTGGCACATTCGTCGCAGACATCGGTGCACAAACACCGTTTTTCTACGTCTTCCGCGAACGGGAAATGATCTATGACCTGTTCGAGGCAGCTACAGGGATGCGGATGATGCATAACTATTTCCGCATCGGGGGAGTTGCCGCCGATCTACCCTACGGCTGGATCGAGAAATGTGAAGACTTTTGCAACTATTTCACTCCCGTCATTGACGAATACGAAAAATTAATCACCAATAACCCGATCTTCCGTAAGCGGATTGAAGGGCTTGGCACAATTACCCGCGATGAAGCAATTAACTGGGGTTTATCAGGTCCGATGCTGCGTGGTTCAGGAGTAAAACTCGATCTGCGTAAAGTCGATCACTATGAACTCTACGACGAACTTGACTGGGATGTACAGTGGGATAACGGAGGCGACTGTTTAGCCCGTTACTTGGTGCGCGTTCGTGAAATGCGCGAATCCACCAAAATGATCCTGCAAGCCCTCAAGCAAATCCCTGGAGGCTCCTACGAAAACCTCGAAGCACAGAGAGTTCTCGCAGGACCCAAGAGCGAATGGAACTCGATGGACTATCAGTTTATTAGCAAAAAACCATCTCCCACCTTCAAAGTTGCTTCAGGCGAACATTATGTCCGTGTCGAAGCACCAAAGGGTGAACTGGGTGTCTATATCATTGGTGAAGATAGTGTCTTCCCTTGGCGTTTTAAGATTCGTCCACCCGGATTTATTAATTTACAGATCTTGCCAGACCTAGTGCGGGGTATGAAGCTCGCTGACATCATGGCAATTTTAGGAAGTGTGGACATTATTATGGGTGAGGTCGATCGCTAATGTACGGTGGAATTGATTTACAAAGATCTTTAATTGAAATCCTGACAGGGCTGGGCTTACCCGCCGATGTCGCTAAAGTGATTTGGATGTTATTGCCCATGGCAGTAATAGTTTTAGGTGTAACCGTGGGCGCATTGGTATGCACATGGCTAGAACGAAAAATTTCTGCTGCTGCTCAACAACGGATTGGGCCTGAATATGCGGGACCTTTTGGACTGTTGATCCCGATCGCTGACGTAGCCAAGCTAGTCATTAAGCAAGGCACGATCCCAGCTAAAGCCGATCCTTTACTCTACACAATCGGACCAGCGCTGGTATTTACATCTGTCTTCTTGTGTTATTTAGTCATTCCTTTTGGGCAAAACCTGATCATCTCTGACATCGGTACGGGCGTATTCTTTATTATTGCCATTTCCAGTGTTGCCCCAATTGGTCTGCTGATGGCGGGTTACTCTTCCAACAATAAATACTCTTTATTGGGTGGATTACGAGCCGCCGCCCAATCTATTAGCTATGAAATTCCGCTTGCGCTAGCCGTACTTGCTGTTGCATTGATGACCAACGGACTGAGTACGGTTGACATCGTTAATCAACAAGCTGAATATGGCTTTCTCTCTTGGAATATTTGGCGGCAACCGATCGGCTTCGTGATCTTCATCATTGCCGCTCTTGCAGAATGTGAGCGACTACCCTTTGACTTGCCTGAAGCTGAAGAAGAACTAGTTGCTGGATATCAAACTGAATATTCGGGAATCAGATTTGCTTTTTTCTATGGTGGTTCCTACGCTAACCTTTTGCTAGCAGGATTGCTAGCCTCGATTCTCTACCTTGGTGGATGGGAATTGCCTTTTCCTATCGACAGAATTAGTGGAGCTTTAGGTATTGAAGCAAATACAGCTTGGTGGCAGGTTTTAGCTGCATTTATTGGGCTAACTTCAACCCTAGTCAAAACATATGCTTTCATCTTTTTTGCGATCCTCCTGCGTTGGACTGTTCCTCGCGTTCGCATCGATCAACTGCTCGACCTCGGATGGAAATTCCTACTACCAATTGGACTTGCAAATCTGCTGATTACCGCAGCTTTGAAGTTGGCTTTTCCTTTTGCATTTGGCGGCTAGAGACTGTTTGAGAAAGTATGCAAAGCGTACTTTCTCAAAGATAAACCTAAATCATCAATTACCATCATGCTGAAATTCCTCAATAAAGTTGGTGAATACACCAAAGACGCAATCCAAGCTGCTAAGTATATCGGGCAAGGCATGTCGGTAACATTTGACCATATGCGTCGTCGTCCGATTACTGTGCAATACCCCTACGAAAAGTTAATTCCTTCCGAGCGTTTTCGTGGACGCATTCACTTTGAGTTTGATAAGTGTATTTCCTGTGAAGTATGTGTGCGCGTATGTCCCATCAACTTGCCTGTAGTTGACTGGACATTTAACTCAGAGATCAAGAAAAAAGAACTCAAGAGTTACAGCATTGACTTCGGAGTATGTATTTTTTGTGGTAACTGTGTGGAATACTGCCCCACTAATGCCTTGTCAATGACCGAAGAATACGATCTGTCTACCTTCGATCGCCATGAATTGAACTTTGATAGCGTTGCTCTCGGACGGATGCCAACCAAAGTTACTGAAGATCCTTTTGTCACGCCAATTCGTGAGCTAGCCTATTTGCCGAAGGGTGTTATCGAAGGTCATGAAGTACCTCACACGGCTAGACGCGCTGGCTTGCGCCCTGAAGAAATTGCTGAAGCCACCTCTGACAGTAAGGAATAGCGTAAAGGAATAGCTAAATTTATAAAGATTCTCTATATACCTATAAATTTGGCTTCAAGTAAGACTATTAAAGGAGATTTTTAATGAGTAATATTGGTTTAGGTGACGGTTCACAAACTGTATCCCTAGTTGTATTAACGGCAATGCTCATAGCGTCGGCAATGGGTGTTGTTCTATTACAGAACATAGTTTATGCAGCATTTTTACTGGGCGCTTGTTTTATCAGTGTGGCGGGACTTTACCTGTTACTCAATGCTGATTTTGTTGCAGCAGCTCAGGTTTTAATCTATGTCGGCGCAGTCAATATTTTGATTCTGTTTGCGATCATGTTGGTGAATAAGCGCCAAGACTATCAAGATGTCAAATATGGGGCTTTACGCAGTGTAGTTACTGGCGTTGTTTGCTTAGGCTTGTTTGCATTGTTAGGAGTCACTGTAACTTCAACGAATTGGGCTGTTAGTCCTACGATCGCTAAGCTACCTTCGACGATGGTGGTGATCGGTCAGCATTTCTTTAGTGATTACCTGCTGCCTTTTGAACTTGCTTCTGTATTACTTTTAGTTGCCCTAATTGGTGCGATCGTACTTGCCCGTCGTGAGCTATTGCCTGATACAGTGAAAGTTGGTCAAGTTGATGAGGATTCACTTGAGTTATTAGAAAAGCCCAAGGAGCAACTTGTTGCCTCTAAATAAATTTTGATTACTGCCTTCGGCAGTAATCAAAATTTATTAGTAATTGAAACAAATAGTAAACAGATATGTCTTTAGAACCTTTTTTGATTATTGCCGCCGCACTCTTTTGTATTGGTATCTATGGATTAATTACCAGTCGGAATGCTGTACGTGTATTAATGTCAGTTGAATTGATGTTAAATGCTGTCAACCTTAATCTGATGGCATTTTCAAATTATCTTGACTCAGCAAGTATTCGCGGTCAAGTATTTACCATCTTTGTAATTTCGATCGCTGCGGCCGAAGCCGCTGTAGGTCTGGCGATCGTGCTGTCGATCTATCGCAGTCGCGACACTGTTGATATGGAGCAATTTAACTTGCTACGCTGGTAAAAATTATATGTTTACCAATCCTTGAAATAGCTACGATATTTTAAGGATTGGTAAACATTTTTTGTTTAACTCTAAAAACAATGCAAAACTTTTTACAGCAAATTTGGTTAAAGCTCTCAGAGCCGCGTAGTTTAAGATTCCTAGTCGTGGGTATACTTGGAGCAACAACAAATATTTTGCTTCTTGAAGCTTTAGTTGATTGCTTACATTGGGATACAACCTTTTTGCGATCGCTTGCAAATGTTATTGCCACTGAAATTAGCTTAGTTGCAACTTTTTTTGCTTATCGCCAGATTGTCTGGCAAATAGAAGAATTTGATTGGCGATTAATATTACAAACCGAATTACCAACCTATCACCTATCTATAGCTTCGGTAATCGCAATTCGTTCTTTATTATTATTTCCATTTATGGATTGGCTGGGGGTTGATCTTGTTATGAACACTGGTATAGGCATTGGGATCGGCGGAATTTTAACCTATACATTGAGTGAAAAATTTATATTTACGGAAAGAGAGCCCCTTTCTTGAAAATACTATCCAAAAAAGACTGACAAAAGATATATCAAAAAATTGATTGCAGTACATAGCTTAACGCGGCACTAGACAAGGGAACTGAGATGTTATCAGTGCCACCTGGGGAATAGGCTTCGAGCAAAGCCGCGATCGCAGCGACAGGTATCGCAATTGTAATGTCACGTGTATGAATACTATGGGTAATCCCCAAAATACCAATCATCACAATTAAACTGGTGACAAACATAGCAAACGAACCTTCAAGGCTACGCTTATTTCCAAGATGAACAAAAGAGTGTTTACCAAAGCGTTTTCCGATTAGCGCTGCCATGCCATCTCCCCAAGACATAACCATTACGCCGATGACGGCATATTGTGGGTGGCTATCCCATAAAAACACTACTAAAATCGTGATACTAAGTGCATAATAAAACACGCCGTAAGTCTTACGACCCACATCATGGATCATTGGCAAAATATTTGTATAGTGAGAGGCTAAGGCGATCGCACTAAATGTCACACCTGCGGTCACACATAGCCATGTCGGGATATGCAACCACCATGCGATCAGCAAGACATTACCAGTGCCAATATGTACGACTTTGCGAACTAGTTCTGGATCTTGCTTGAGGCGGCGCAAGATCTCTGAAGCTAGAAATACTAGACCTAGCCAAATAGCCACAACACTAATCTGGATTGTTAGGGTGGTGATCGGAGAGATGTCGCTAGTTATGGGCATATGACAAGCTATCTATGTAGTCGGATGAACAAGTTTATGAGCTATTACCAATGATGATAGATGGTAAGCACATGTTTTATACCAATTCACTCAAGTGAAACTACACTTTTGGAAATCAAAAATCAAACTCAGTCAGAGTAAAAATCATCAATTCTCATTATGAAAACAATTTTTAGAACGAGAATTTAAGAACTGTAAAAGCGATCGCAACCCAAATCTCCCAAATACCAAAAAGACTATCGACAAACCTCAAAAAAGTAGTTGGCTATCGCATTTACTAAAATGGGCTTTTGCCAAAAAATCCTAAAAGTGTTTCTTTGAGTTATTTGTTGTCAGTAAAGCCCATTTATAGAATTGCGTTGCTCAGCAACGCAATTCTATAAATGGGCTTTATGTTCTGAATATCGACAGTGATTCACGGTACGATAACAGACGAAGACTGAGAGAACTGTATGGTGCATCAACTGCCGACTGGCGCAAAAGACTTACTTCCCCTAGACGTTGCTCAAAAGCGTTGGATCGAGAGCCGTATTCAACAAGTTTTTCAATCATGGGGCTATCAACGCATCATTACCCCTACAGTCGAACATCTGCGATCGCTCACCGCAGGCGGAGCTGTTAACCCAGAATCTGTGATTCAACTGCATAGCAACAGTATCGAAATTTTAGGGCTACGCCCCGAATTTACAGCCTCGATCGCTCGGGCTTATGCTGCCCGTTTGGGAAAAAATGTGGCAACTTGTCCACAGCGACTTTATTACAACGCCAATGTATTTCGCCGCAGAGCCAACAAAACATCAGAGGAATCTTTCCAAGCAGGTGTAGAACTATTGGGCGCATCAGGATTGCTAGCCGATGGTGAGATCTTGATGCTTCTAGCTGAGAGCCTCGATCGCGTAGAACTGCAAGATTGGCAGATTATTCTTGGTGATGCCAGATTGACGGGTGCATTACTAGACCTACTGCCAGAGCAATATCGAGCCAAAGTGAGGCAATGTCTAGCTAGCCTCGATCGCATTGCTCTGAAGGAGATGGACTTACCCGCCGATGTCAAAGGCTATGCTCTCGAACTAATCGATCTGCGCGGCAAGCCCAAAGATGTGCTGAGTCGCTTGTCGAATAGTGCATGGACATCAGGACTGACGGGCGAAATAAATTATCTTAAGTCCTTGATCGATCTCTGGGAAAGTACGGGACTAACTTCAGGAGATCGCCTGATTCTCGATCTCAGCTTGATGCAAACCTTCGACTATTACACAGGTATCGTGTTTGAGGTTGCCTGTAATAATTATGTGGTCGCTCAAGGCGGGCGCTATGATCGACTGCTTGGTATCTATCATCCTCAAAATGTCAGCTTCCCAAGTATTGGCTTTTGCCTCAACCTCGAAGATTTACAGCAAGCTTTACAATCACGCCTGCCACAAACTCTTGGCACTTCTAACTGCCTAGTGGTCTCCAAAGCTGCCGATGCAATGCAAGCCGCTTTTGCCCATGCGGCTTTGTTACGTCAAGATCCAGATGTTGAATCGATCGAACTAGAGCTAGAATTTCGAGGTGAGAATGCTGTCCGCGAACATGCGCGATCGCGTGGTATTCCCAAAATTGTATGGGTCAATAGTGACGGTGCGATCAGCTCAGAAACAATAATCTAAAAAAAGATGGAGCGTAAAGCACTCCATCTTTTTTTTGCTAGAAAAATTTCTATTAAATCTGGAGAACTTAGGGTAATCTATTCAACCAATCACTAATTTTGGTTAAATTGAGATTTGATAAGTATTACTAACTCATTTAGCTACTAAAAAATCCCAAATATATTGTTTGAAAATGTTGCAAAGCAAATTTCAACAAATATACTGGATTTCTCTAAAATGCAAACCGTAGTATGTAAATTTATAAAATCGCTAACCTACTTTGTAATACCAATTCACAAAAGTGTGGCAACACTTCTGTGAATTAAACCCCAAACCCTGTAAGGGTTTTAAACACACAAAATGGCTACGCCATTTTGTGTTTTGGTATAAGTGATTTGATAGTGATAGGTATGACCGAATGAGATTTCCAGAAACCGCAAAATCAACTACAAGTTTAGCTTTCAGCCTAGGTTTAATAGGAGCAATTGCGGCGACGGGCTGGTACTACGTCATTGTGCCCTATAGGAAGAGTCCACAAAGACCTATTTTTTCTAATGATCTTAAAGCTGCACCTGTCCCAAAATCGCCGATCGCTGAGATAAAAGTGCTACCAATTCCCCAGCCCACGGTTAAAGCTAAGCCAAAACCCACTGACGCAAAGTATCAAGGTAAAGTCAATGCCAGCATTGGTCTAGTGTTTCGTGCTGATCCAAATCAGGCTGCACGCAATGTTGGTGGTGCAGACTTTAATGCCAAAGTTGCTGTAATTAAAGAAACTCCCGATCGCGAATGGCTCTTTGTAAGAAATGAAAGCACAAAAGAAGAAGGATGGGTAAGAACTGGGAACATCAACAAAGAATAAATGAACCAAGAAATAGCGGTGCGCAGCAAAGCCGTGCACCGCTATTTCTTGGTTTTAAGGAAGTATCTGATGCTCAAAATCGGTTTTTATCCTGCTGCCGTCGGTAGAATTGTATAAAACCGATTTTTTGGTTTTTATCCTGCTGCACTGCATAATAGAAGGTAAGACCAATAAAGATAATCCTGCATGTTAAGTGGATTGTCTTTGTTAGACAGAGCAAGTAATTGAGTTAGCAATGCATTTTATTGATCGAGTTACGATACATGTAAAATCTGGAGATGGCGGCGATGGGCTAGTTGCATTTCGCCGCGAAAAATATGTACCCGCGGGTGGACCTGCTGGTGGCAATGGCGGCCATGGTGGTTCCGTTATTTTACAAGCAACAACCGATCTCCAAACCCTTCTGGATTTTCGCTTTGAGAACATTTTTAAAGCTGAAAATGGCGAGCGCGGCGGGCCTAGTAACATGACGGGTAAAAAAGGTAGCGATCGCGTAATCAAAGTCCCCATCGGTACGGTGGTGATGAATGAAGAAACAGGCGAAGTTTTGGGAGATCTGACTGAGGTTGACCAAACTTTGTTTGTAGCTAAAGGCGGTAAAGGCGGCTTAGGCAACAAATATTTCTTGAGCAATCAAAATCGTGCCCCTGACTATGCCTTACCAGGATTACCAGGCGAAGAACTTAATCTTTATTTAGAGCTAAAGTTAATTGCTGAAGTTGGGATCATTGGTTTACCTAATGCTGGCAAATCAACATTGATCTCTGTCGTATCTGCGGCTCGTCCCAAAATTGCCGATTATCCTTTTACTACGCTCGTCCCAAATTTAGGTGTAGTTTCTAAGCCCTCTGGCGATGGCATTGTGTTTGCCGATATTCCTGGGCTGATCGAAGGTGCATCCGAAGGCATTGGTTTAGGTCATGACTTCTTGCGCCATGTGGAACGCACGAAGCTCTTAATTCATGTGATCGATGTTACTCAAGATGATCCCCTAGCGGCGTATCATACAATTCAAGAAGAGCTAGCTGCCTATGGTCATGGTTTAGCCGACAAGCCCCAAATTCTGGCGCTAAATAAAATTGATGCGATGTTGCCTGAGGATGTTGAGGAGATTGCCTCGCAGTTTGATATTCCAATTCTGGCTATTTCTGCTGCTTCCAAAAAAGGACTAGATAAGCTCTTGCAATCAGTCTGGAAAACATTAGAAAAGTTTGATCAGCAAAATCCATAAAAAAGGCGGTGCATAGCACCGCCTTTTTTATGGATTTTGCTCTATTTGAACATAATGAAATTACCAAAGGCGGCGATCGTGGTGATTTTCCTATTTGGCATCTCAGTTGCATAGAGACTGAAAACCACAAAATTTTGCTGATTAGTAGAGTTTTCTACCAATGTTTTGATCACCCCTTTGCCTTGAGAAATCAAAAATTTGCATGATTGCTGAGCAGCTACTGGAAGATCGGCAGTACAAATTGAGGTTTTACCTGTTTGGGAAAATTGCTCAGTTGCGTACTCAATGTAACGTTCTTTACTAGGATTGCTGACAGCCATTACGCCAACGACCACAACAGCACCAATTAGGATTGCTTGTAATTTCATAATTGAAATAAACAAGGTGCTTAAGTACCTTGTTCCTTAAATTTCTAGGTCTCTTTACTTTACTGACTAATTGCCACAAAAATTAGGCTGGGCATTGCAAATCCTAATTTTTGATAGTTGAGATCGCATCTTGGCTAATTTGACAAATTTCATTATGACAATGACCATTACTTGCCACAATCGTTCCCCACTGACGCAATTCCAAATTGTTGTATGACAGTAAAGATAGATCAGAGTGAGTAAGCTGACCACCTGCCTCAGTCAAGATGATTTCAGGAGCGCAATAGTCCCAATCCTTGGGCGCAGATTTTCCTGATACCGAGATATAGACATCAGCATTGCCCGATGCGATCGCTGCAAACTTACCGCCAATACTACCAACCGCAATTTCGGCAGCTTTGGGTAACTGTTGCAGAATACTTTCGAGTTGATAATTACGATGGCTACGACTAGCCACTACCACCATTTGATCGAGTTCAACCTTATTAGAGACTTGAATCCGTTGTTGCAAACCATCTCTAGTCTCAATATATGCCCCATTGCCCAACATACCTTGAAAGAGGCGATCTTGAGCAGGTGTGGCAACTAGACCTAAAACAGGACGCTGACGATAGGTCAAGCCAATGTGCACCGCAAACTCATTAGTCCGACGAATAAAGTCACTTGTGCCATCCATTGGATCAATAATCCAGACCCATTCATGTCCAAGTCGATCAGTGTTATCTTCAGTTTCTTCACTGAGATAGGCAAAGTCTTCAGTCCCAAACACTTGCTTTAACTGGCTCAAGATAAAATCATTAGCGGCTAAATCTGCGGAAGTAACATTGCCTTCTTCGCCACCCTTAAACCTGATTTCTAAGTCTTGAGGCTCTTGATAGTACTTCATCAGAATATCTCCCGCACCCCAAGCGATCGGGCGAGCAAGCGACATAATTTCGTTTAAATTCAGCATCTTGAATTTTGGTGAAGCTAATGATTTGTACTATACCTTAACCAAAAGCCAAAAAGAAGCAGATAGACAACGTCCACCTGCTTCTTTTTGTAGCGAGCACCAGCAAAATGAATAACCCCGCCGCAAGTGGGCGGGGTATCAAATTCTTTTTTACTAGAAATTTACTCACACCGCAGAGCGATGGGGTATTTACCCTCTTAATTCAAATAAAAACCCAAGAAGAGAATGGCGGCGCGAAGCGCCGCCATTCTCTTCTTGGGTTTTATGTACTAATACGCTTGGAGACAGACGTAGTTAGCCACAACCACATCCAGATTTTTTACAGCCAGCAGATCCTTCAGGATGCCCATCGGCACAAGCTCTGCTGCAATAAGGCTTATCATTTGCCATGATTGCTGTGTCTAGGGAGACCATACAACTACATTTTGGGCAAGCACATTTGGTTTCTGTGAGAGTTGTCATATATTTAATCCTAATACAATTGAGATTAGTATACATGAATATACGTTCATATGTCAAACACTATGTAGAAAAGCGATCACTTTTTTGTAAAATGTAACAATGCTAAACTCCTCTTCGGTTTCTCTTGACAACTTGCCGACTTGCGATCTCCATGAGATCGAGCCAACCGCTTTACAAGATTTGATTAAAGCGATTTTGCCAACTGAGAAAGCGCAGAATATGGCGGAATTTTTCGGGATGTTGAGCGATCCCAATCGCCTGCGGATTCTTTCAGTTTTATCAAAGCGGGAACTATGCGTTCACGATCTTGCAGCAGTAGTGGGCATGAGTGAATCGGCGGTATCCCATCAATTACGAGTTTTACGCACCATGCGTCTAGTTAGTTATCGCAAAAGCCAGCGCAAAGTCTATTACCAACTCCTCGATCACCATGTTTTAGAGCTTTATCGCTCTGTCTCTGAGCATTTGGATGAATAACTTTTTGTCAGGTTGTGAAGTCGCCATGCTAACCTTGTAGCAAATTTTTCATCCTGCCGAACTCTGCAAACAGACAATGGGAACAACATCCTTAGATGCAAATCCAATAACAGATGCAAATCCAGATGCAAATCCAGATTCACATCTAGATGTAAATCTAGATGCAGATGCAGATGCAAACCAATCCTCAAATTTGACTAATAATCACATTAATGCGACTACTAACTATCTTGCATCCTCCAATCTAGCTTCGGATCGAGAGTCATCAACTAGTATTTTGACTGAAGAATTGGCAGGGATAAGGCTTTCACATAGCAAGCAAAAAGGCGACTGCTTATATCTTTATAGTCGAGATCGAGAAGTAAGCTGTGCAAAGCAGATATTGGAGGCGATCGCCCCAAGCACACGGGATTTAGAAAGTTCAGTTTTATATGCCGAAGGTATCCACCGTCTTAAGTTGCATGGAAATGCATGGGCGTTAGGTCTTGATTTACCGATCGCTCCATCGGCGCTCATCGCTGCCGAAATTATTGCGGCTTTACTCACCAACTTTCGTCAAGATCCTCAACTAGCACCCAAACTTGCTCAAACTAAGCTGAAGTTACTCTTACAAAATAATTGCCTCAACTTGTTGTGTGAGACTCGCGCCGAGATTTTGCAAGCAGAGATGGTACTGCCCATGCTAAATACTCTGCGAACAGTGAGTGCATCGGAATATTTCCAATCGGTAACGGTATCGAGCCGCGTCATTGGCGAGAAAAAGCCGAGTTGGTCTTTTGAAATTGATTTGTTAGCGATCGGCATCCCGAACCCCAATGAAGAAGAGTTATTTGCCGCCGAAAATGTAGAAGATTACAGCATTGCATTTATCAGCGAAGATGAAGAGCCTAATGCTTGGCAGAAATTAGGTAGATATACTGGGGCAAAACTACTTGCGATTGGTCAAGCTATCTTCAGCTTGAAATGGCTAGGGCACACATCACCCAAAATGCTCTCTTTACCTGCTTGTATAGCAAGTTTAGCGATCGGGGTTGGGACAACGATCGCCATTGATCGCAATCTCAGTAATTACGATCAGCCCGATCAGTCAACCAAATTTGTAATCGCTGATTCTAAGATCAATTTGCCAGCAAACCAGCCAGATAATGCTCCCGAAAAGAGCCTTACCAATAAATCTGCCCTTAATTTTAATATCGCTTTATTCAATGAAAAATTAGCTCTTCTTGATTGGCAGATCACAAATAAACAGCGATCGCCAGAAATTCTAATTGTTGGCAGTTCCAGAGCCTTGCGCGGGCTCGAACCCAAAACATTAGAAAAAGCACTGAACAACAAAGGATACAAAGACATCAGTGTCTTTAACCTTGGTATTGATGGTGCAACCGCTAAGGTTGTAAATCTACAAATCACCCAAATCCTGTCCCAGCACCAACTACCGCGCATGATTATCTGGGCTGATGGTTTGAGAGCATTTAATAGTAGCCGCAGTGACCTTACCTATGACGAAATCACTGCATCTGACGGCTACAAACAATTACAGGAAGAACTTAAAAGTAAAGGCGTTAATCTAAATCCTATAACTAATCCAACAGAGCTATCTACTAAATCCTCAAATCCGATCGCCCAATCCTTTGATATGCTGTTTGCCACTTCTTCTAGTCGTCAAGAAATTCGGACTTCGTTAGTCAAGAAATTTGATCGCAACACACATATGCTTAGCAACAGCGACGCTCTGCTCGCCGCGACTATGCCCAGTACTATCACCGCTCTTGATCCTAAAGGTTTTGTTGCTTTTGATGTCACCTTCGAGCCCAACACCTATTTCCAAAAATTCCCCCAAGTCCCAGGCGACTATGATCTTGACTATCGGAATTTTGAAACCAATGGCTCCCAGTTCGAGGCTTTTGCAAATGTAGTTGACTTTTGTCGCCGCAATAATATTAAGCTTTTAGTCGTGAATATGCCTTTACATGCAGCATATCTCGATCAAATTCGCAGCCGACATGAAGCTACGTTCAATGACAGAATGCAAGAGCTTGCTTTGCGTGAAGGGTTTACATATCTCGACCTGTCTCAAGCGATTCTAAATCAAGCCGACCTTTTTTCTGACCCTAGCCACTTAAATAAAAAAGGTGCGATCGCCATTTCTCAACTCCTTGCCCAAAACCCAAAAATTCGTTGGCAAGCCCTTAAAAAATAAACCAAAGGTACGGTGCAAAACCAAAACATTAAAATGACTATAGCTATATCACTCAAATTTTCAGCTTGATTTTGTAAAACTATGAAACACTTGTGCTATTTTTGCCCAATATAGTTATGCAAACAGCTATGATCGCCTTACATTGCTTTGCGATCGCTATTTAAAAATATTACTTTGCGATCGTGAAGATCTAATCTCACTTGGGTAATGCACTCTTAGGAACTCTTGGGCTATGAATACATCAGATCAAGCGCCAACTACCGCCTCAGGCTTAAAAAATAGAACCAAAGCTCTTGCCAAACGGGGAGGTCGCACTCCCTTCGAGAGCAGACTGATTCAAGCAGGACACGCAACCTCAGACCAGTTCGATCGCGCTGTCAAGGATAGTCAAGAACAAAATGTTCCATTTATTAGCGTCCTAGAGCAAATTCTGGGGCAGCAACTCGCTCCCGACATTACCCGATATTACAAGCGTCAACAGCTTTTTGAACTGCGTGTTCTTTATGGTATCGAACCAATCGATCCTGATGTGGAAATTGACAAGTTTGATATTGCATCCCTCAGTACCTTGCTCGACTCCAACATCATCCCAATTTCCAGTTGTCGAGACTGCGAGATGCTACCTCTAGTTAAGACGGAGAACAGCATCACGCTTGCTTTAGTCTCGCCCGACAGTTACAAAGTCCAAAATGAGATCGCTCGACTGCTCAAAAATTTGACAGTTGTCAGGCGAGTTATTTCACACGAAGATTTTCATCGCATCTTTGACAATATTGTCCAATTCCAAGTCAACAAAAGCGCCAAAGCTGAAGGCGCTATTAGTGATGAAGATCTCCAAGTTAAAGATGATGTCTTCGGTGAAGATATTGCTGATACGGATCAAGGCGATGAGCTCATGGTTGGGGGTGAAAACTCAGCACCAATTATCAGCCTCGTCGATAAAATCCTTGTTAAAGCTCTTAAGGAAGGATGCTCAGACATTCACATCGAACCACAGGAAAAAGACCTCTGCATCCGTCTGCGTAAGGACGGCGTACTCCGCGAATACTTCTTTCTCAGCGAGAATAAGCGCTTACCCAAAAACATTATTAACGCGGTAATTTCACGCTTCAAAATTATTTCTAATCTGAACATTGCCGAAAAGCGCGTTCCTCAAGATGGCAAACTGAAGCGCAATTTCCAAGGACGACGTGTAGATTTTCGCGTAAATACTTGTCCTACCCAAAATGGGGAAAAAGTATGTCTACGAATCCTCGATAACTCCAACACTCAACTTGGACTGAACAAGCTGATTAGCGATCCTGAAAGCTTAGCTCTGATGCAAAGCTTTGCCAAACGTCCCTATGGACTAATTCTCGTTACAGGTCCTACTGGCTCAGGCAAAACCACTACTCTATATTCGACCCTTGCTGAATGTAATGACCCTGGAATCAACATCAGTACAGCTGAAGATCCTGTCGAATATAATTTACCTGGTTTGACCCAATGCCAAGTACTACGGGAAAAGGGCATGACCTTTGCCAGTATTCTTCGAGCTTTCCTGCGTCAAGATCCTGACGTAATCCTTGTAGGAGAAACGAGAGATGCTGAAACTGCAAAAACTGCGATCGAGGCGGCACTAACAGGGCACTTAGTTCTCACTACTTTACATACCAACGACGCACCCAGTAGCATTGCCCGTCTCGAAGAAATGGGCGTAGAGCCTTTTATGGCTAGCACGGCGATTATTGGTGTTCTCGCTCAACGTCTCCTTCGCCGAATTTGTGACAACTGCCGCATTCCCTATAATCCCAGCCAAGAAGAACTCGATCGCTTCGGTCTACCCAGCAGCGACCTCGAAAAGACCTTCTACCGAGCTAATGTCGTCAACCGTGAAGCCATGCTTCCAGGTCAACGAGTCTGTCCAAAATGTAGCGGTTCTGGCTACAAAGGGCGTGCAGGTGTATATGAAATCATGAAAATGACTGAGCGCTTGCAAAGTGCTATCAACAAAGGAGCTACCACCGAAGTTATCAAGGAGATTGCCGTCCAAGAAGGGATGAAAACCCTAATGGCATACGCTTTTGACTTAGTAAGAGAAGGAGCTACTTCTCTAGACGAGGTGCTCAGAGTCGTATATACCGACAAAGGGCGAGAAGCTGAAGAACGCGCTCGAAGAGGTAAAGGACTGGAATGTGACAACTGTGATGCTATGCTCACACCCGAAACAATTGAATGTCCTTACTGCACCACGCCTAGAACATTCTAAATTAGTATTTGAGACTTGCGCGAAGCGCAAGTCTCAAATACAGGGTTAAAGTTCGTGCGAAGCGCATTGTTTATAAGCTACAAAGGGAATCATGAATTTACTAGGATTAGATCAGGAGAATAGCCCGCTATGGTAATGGACTACATCATTGAAGACTTGATGGAAGAGGTTGTAGAACGAAAAGGTTCTGACCTTCATATCTCCGCAGGGCTACCCCCTTACATTCGCATCAACGGTCACCTTACCCGCACCGATCGCGATCCGCTTACCCCTGAAGAATGTCAGCGATTGATTTTTGCGATGCTCAATAATAATCAGCGGAAAGCTCTAGAACAAAACTGGGAGTTAGACTGCTCCTATGGAGTTAAGGGACTAGCTAGATTTCGGGTCAATGTTTACAAAGATCGAGGTACCTATGCCGCTTGTCTACGGGCGCTTTCTTCCAAAATTCCCGACATGGATGATCTGAACTTACCGCCCATTGTGCGCGAACTTAGTGAAAAGCCGCGTGGTCTGGTGCTAGTTACTGGTCCAACGGGTTCAGGGAAGACCACTACCTTGGCGGCAATGATTCAAACGATTAACAAAACCCGTGCTGAACATATTCTCACTGTTGAAGATCCGATTGAATTTGTCTATGAATCCGTAAAGAGTGTGATTCACCAACGCCAAGTTGGAGAAGATACTAAAACCTTTGCTAACGCCCTAAAGGCGGCTCTTCGCGAAGATCCAGACGTAATTCTTGTAGGTGAGATGCGCGATTTAGAAACAATTCAGCTTGCCGTATCCGCCGCCGAAACAGGACACCTAGTATTTGGAACATTGCATACCAGTTCCGCTTCCCAGACCGTAGATCGCATGGTGGATGTATTCCCGCCAGAGCAACAAGGTCAAATTCGGGTGCAACTCTCTAACTCTCTAGTTGCGGTATTAAGCCAAACCCTTGTGCAAAGACATAATCCTCAACCAGGGCAATTTGGGCGGGTGATGGCACAGGAAATTATGGTGGTTACACCTGCGATTTCCAACCTGATTCGGGAAGGTAAAACAGCGCAGATGTATGGCTTTATCCAAACAGGTGGTAAAGAGTCAATGCAAACCCTTGAATCGGTTTTAGCAAAGTTATATATGGATGGCGATATTACCTTTGAAGCTGCGATGTCTAAGACTTCCCGACCTGAAGAACTATTGCGCGTAGTTGGTCCCAATCCCTCACCAGTAATGAAACGTAAAGCAACTGGAGATTTGCGTTCAGCAGACATGATCAAGTCGCGATCAATCAGTGGCTAGCCTATAGTTTTCAACCCATATTTTGATTAAAGAGGTGCAATAATGGCGAAGTTTCAAGCAAATCTTAAAGACTCCAAGGGTAAGGCGGTGCAGCAGACCATGGTTGCGGTATCACTTAAAGAAGCTCGCGATACTTGGAAACAAAAGGGCTTTTACGTTCAAGATGTTAAAGAGGTCAAGGGCGGTTTTGATTTTGCTGCCATCACGATGAAAAAGGTGACGGTCAAGGATTTAGCCTTGTTCTCAAGACAATTAGCAACCTTGGTTAATGCGGGTGTATCGATGGTGCGAGGCTTAGGTGTAATGTGCGATCAATGCGCCAATCCAAGACTTAAAATTGCCCTCACCGAAGTTCTTGACGACGTGCAGCAAGGTACTAACTTTTCTGATGCTTTGCGTAAGCATCCAAAAGTATTTGACAAGCTGTATTGCGCAATGGTGCAGGCTGGTGAAACGGGTGGTGTACTAGATGATGTTTTAGCCCGTCTAGCGACATTACTCGAAGATTCGGCGCGTTTGACTAACCAGATTAAGTCTGCGATGACTTATCCGATTGTGGTTTCTTCGATCGCTGTTTTAATCTTCTTAGCGATGTGTATTTTCATCATTCCTGTATTTGATGGCGTTTTTAAAAGCTTAGGTGGTGAATTACCCGCATTTACGCAAATATTGGTAAATATCAGTAACTTTCTTAAGAGTCCCTCAGTACTAATCATTCCAATTATTATTGTTGCCGCTGGTTTTGTTTATAACCGTGTTTATGCAACTCCTGCTGGTAAGCTCTACCTTGATGGTGTTTTCTTGAAGTTGCCTTTGTTTGGAGATCTTGTAGTTAAAACTGCGGTTGCTCGATTTGCGCGGACTTTTGGTTCGCTCTCCCGTGCAGGTGTACCAATTTTGGCTTCTCTCGAAATTACGGCTGAGACCGCAGGTAATCTGGTGATTTCTAATGCGATCGACTCGGCGCGAAATGCGGTAAGAGAAGGTGGTCAAATTGCTCCTGCAATGGAAAAAACGGAAGTATTTCCTGTAATGGCTTTGCAAATGGTCAGTATCGGCGAAGAAACTGGTGAAATTGATAAAATGCTTATGAAAGTCGCCGACTTTTATGAGAATGAAGTTGAAGAAGCGGTAAAGGCTCTCACAAGTTTGATGGAACCTCTGATGATCGTTGTCTTAGGTGGCATGGTCGGTTCGATTATTGTCGGGATGTACTTACCGATTTTCTCGATTATGGACAAAATCAAATAATCAAAAAAGCCCTGCTACGCAGGGCTTTTTTGATAACAGTGCGATCGCCTCTTTCCAACTACTACCCGATCGCAACCAATGGATTGCTAAATCGCCATTACCCGAACCACGAAACCATGTTCTTTGACGTTTGGCAAATTGACAGGTATGAGTAATCGTGAGTAGTTTGGCAGTTTCCAGATCAGTTTTGTCAGCTAAATAATCAGACATTTCGCCATAGCCCAAAGTTCTTAAATGCGGCAAATCTGATCCATAACGATTTTGTAAATCACGAATTTCGTCAAGCCAGCCATCTTCAAGCATTTGCTCGGTGCGATCGCTAACCAACTTACGATAAACATCCAGATCCTCACAATCCAAACCAATTTGCAAAATGGGATAACTAGGTGGCTGCTCGCCTTGTTGTGTTGATAGAGGTTGGCCTGTTACATAAAAAACCTCTAGCGATCGCAAAGTTCTGATTTGATCGTTAGCATGAATTTTGGTAGCTCCCACTGGATCAACCTGCTGCAAAATCTGATAGCAATAAGTTTGTCCTAATTCCGCAAATTGCGATCGCAGTTCAGGTTGAGGTGCGACTCTAGGAATTTTTAGTCCTGCGGTAATTGCCTTAATATACAAACCTGAGCCTCCAACTAAAATTGGCGTAACTCCCTGCGCATGAAACTTCGCGATTAAGGTTTGGGCTTGATCTTGATAATCCGCCAATGTTAAAGTTTGATCGGGTTCGATGATATCGATTAAATAATGGGGTACGCCTTGACGTTCTTCGATAGTTGGTTTTGCTGTGCCAATATCCAAATGACGATAAACTTGGCGCGAATCAGCACTCAAAATTGGCGCATTTAGCTGCTTGGCGAGTGCGATCGCCAGACTAGTCTTGCCAGTCGCCGTTGCTCCCAAAATTACAATTAAACCCACAGGTTGTTTTATCGATTCCATCATCGGTTAAGAATAGTGACGACATATACAGCAGAACGAATACGAAATAAATTGCAGCGATAATAGATGTATAGCATTCCTCGTATATGAGGAGGGCAAAATGAAAACTAAATTAGTTGCAATTTTAGCTGTGATAGGAATTGGATGGGCCATGCCTTTAGAAGCCTACGATCCTGTCCAAGTTCAACAACTGCTCAAAACCAAACAATGTGCAGGCTGCGATTTAACTAACGCAAATCTTGCAGGGATTGATTTGAGCCAATCGCACTTAATCGGTGCAGCCTTAATGGGTGCAAACCTAAGCGGTACAAACCTCACCAACGCCAACTTAGAAGGAGCGGATCTTACTGGGGCAAAACTGGAGAAAACCAATTTCACCAAGGCTTTTCTGACCAATGCAATCCTCAATGACACCAATTTAAAGGGTGCAAATTTTACTAACGCTGTGTTAGTCCATGCGAATTTACGTAGAGCAAATATTAGCAATACCATCTTCAAAAATGCCAACGTAATAGGCGCTGACTTCACTGGCACAAATTATAGTCTAGCTATCACTGATGAATGATTTACAGTAATTAGAAGTCGGCGCAAAGAGCCGCCTTTTAATTACTTAATTGGCGACGAAAGTCTCTAGGACTGAGGCGTAACGGGTTTTGGGTGTCCCAAATTCCTAGCTCTTGCAACCTTGCTTTTGATTGGGCACGACTAATTCTTGCGTCATACTTTACATTGGGTGAATAGGAATCAGCGATCGCAAGTCCCTCAGACACCAAATATTGATTAACTAATAAATTATCTTTCCAAATATAAGCCAGCAAGCGATCAGAGTTATCTTTTTGCTTGACATCAAACTCTAAAATTACTTTTTGCTCTTTAATGAGATCTGACAAACTCTGGCGAGCACGATCGCCCCAAGGAGATTGCTCTTTGAGAGGTGCACTTATACCAAGCAGTCGCACTCTTTGGACAGTCATATTGGGATTACTCACAACTGAAGCTTCGACTGTTTGTCCACTTACAACCCGATTAATAACCCAGAGTTCGCCATTTACCTTATCCTTGGGTTGCGCAAAAGCGATCGTCATATTCGCGAGCGTTAAAAAGGCAATTAAGAGCACAACCAAAATGAATAAACGCGATGGAGACTTAGTGATTGCCTTTTCTTTTCCTGTTTTAGAGTTCATAGGCTGTGCTGCATAATTCAAAGTTTAAAGGTTCGCGCCCTTTAAACTATTTAGTCATGATCAATAGGAATACCGAACTGAAACCAGTGGCGCTTGCGTTTGGCAAAAAAGTTACCGAATTGCAACCGATAGACCTCATCCTCATCTTGGGTTTCCAGATCTAAGTCAGACTGAGCGTAGCCTGAGCAAATCAGCGCATATCCCTCATCCTGCAATGTTTTGGATAAACCGATTACCTCATGCTGATCAATTTTCCCCGACTTGACTCGCATCGCACAAGCAGTACAAGCACCATTCAAACAGGAAAAAGGCAATTTAATACCTTGATCTTCTAAAGAGTCAAGAATATAGCGATCGCCTTCGATATCAGCTTCGTAGATTTTATCGTTTTGGCGATCGTGAATACGAATGTGATAGGACATAGGTTTTATACACGAGTAGGAATCATGCCTGTTAGACGAGCATAATCAAATAAACCGCCCGCATCAATGACAGGTCTTACATCACCAAGGGATTTCAATGCAAAAGTTTCGCCAGTGGTTTCATTAATGATGAGATTATTATCAAAATCAATGGTTGCTTCTTCACCAGTTTTGAAGCTCTCAACCAAACAATCAACCGATTCCCAAGGATATAGCTCACCTGTTGCTGTACAGTTACGGAAGAAAATTCTGGCATAGGACTGGGCAACCACAGCCTCTAACCCAGCAGCTCCAAGTGCTATCGGTGCATGTTCTCTAGAAGAGCCACAACCAAAATTTTCACCAGCGATAATAATCGAATAAATCGTTTTGCTTTCCCCTTCAGGTATAAAGCGAGCATAGCGATCGGGAAGTCCAATCATTGCGTAGCTGCCAAGCTTCTCGTACTCATCAGGTTTTGATGGTACAAGCGTGAGATATTCCGCAGGAATGATTTGGTCAGTGTCAATATTGTCATCCAAGACAAATACTTTGCCTTTAATTGTCGTACTCATAATCTTCATTTCTAAACAATTCAATCAACGCAATCTAAAAACCGCTAGGCAATTTCTCAGATTCTTTAGTCAAAATAAAATAGAGTTACAACCTTGCGTTGTTCTTCAGCATCTTGACAAGTTTGTAATAAAGTCTCGCTACCATGAAACGCGAAGCAAATCAGTTGCTGACACTTGGAAATGATTTCTTGGTTGCATCGGCTACTTGCTTCAGCCAAAGATAGAGTGTCATTCTCGCCATGCTCAATTAAATGAATCACATTTTCTAGCTGTTCGCGAGATTCATAGGGCTGTCTATCAAGACTTTGGGGCAAAATTACAGTCAACAAATTGGGGTCGGCTCGCAAAGCACCCCTAATTGCAGCAAAATTTGTACCTGTTGCTCCAGAGGTAATAATACTGTTACCAGATAGTGCCAAAGCATAGCTGAGCAGTTCAATCAGCAATTGATGGGTTAATGGCACATGGCGGGAACCTAAAAACGCAATTCGCTTTGAGCCTTGCTGCTGTATCGTGGCCAGCTCTTGCAAAAAGTCGTCTAGCTTGGGTAGATTAATTGACTGAGTCAAACAAATCCCTCTCGGTTACTACTTACTGAACGAATATATACACAATATCACCTAACCCCAGAGAAGCAAACTATAGAGTTAATCAAGATGCGCTTGTCCTGAAATATATCTATAAATTAATATTATTTCCACCCAAAGTCCAAATAAAATGAGGGCGGTACTATGCGCCGCCTTCATTTTATTTGAATGTCATGTTCAAATCACTACAGTATTGCTGGCTGGAATTGTGATAGCTTTCTTTAAGAAATTATGGTGGGTTACTTGACAATTGACAATCTTAAAATTGAGGAAGGGAATTTTGGAAGTCTTTTAGCGATCTATCGCTTGTTACCAAGTTTTAAGCGAGAACTAGCAATTGATCGTGTGATCGCAGCTATTACCCTTGAACCCGAAGAAATTAATCTGGCTCTGCAACAATTTCAGCAACGCTATAAGTTAGTTTCGCAAGAAGCCATTCAAAATTATTGTCAGGCTTATCGTCTTACTGACGAGCAACTGAAGGCGATCGCACTGCGTGAGTTTAAAATCGAAAAATTTAAGCAGCAGACTTGGGGAAACCGTCTCGAATCAACTTTTCTAAATCGTAGAACCAGCTTAGATCGGGTGATCTATTCGCTGATTCGCCATAAAAATCCTGAGCTTTTGCAAGAACTATTCTTTCGGATTCAAGATGGTGAACAGACTTTTGCAGAGGTTGCATCTCAATATTCTCAGGGTGTAGAAGCGCAAACAGGTGGCATGATTGGACTATTATTGCTTAATAAACTGCCTCCTGTGATCGCGGAGAAATTGCGCCATAGTCTCCCCCAGCAAGTCCATCCACCCTTTCCTTTAGAAGAATGGTTTGTGATTTTACGACTAGAAAAATTTGTGCCTGCTCAGTTTGATGATCAGACAACTCAGTTGCTTCTCAATCAACTGTTTGAAGAGCTTTTACAAGAGGAAAATTCGCCGAAAAATCCTGATGATGATTAAACATCCTTATGGTTCTCTGTGAAAATCATTGTTTTTACAACCTTGCTTTTGCTCCTTAAGTTCTTTATTAGTTAACGACTATGTTTGCCAACAGTAATGCTATCCAAGATCTCATTGAGCGTATCCCCTTATTCCAAAATCTTGATCACTCGATCGTCAAAGAAATAAGCGATCGCCTTCAGCCATTGCGCTATCGGATGGGGCAAATAATCTTGCGTCGAGAGACTATGCCAGCGCAAGTATTATTTCTATGGGAAGGGCAAGCAAGGCTATTGGTGCAAATACCAAAGGCGACATCACCTAGGACTTTAGAAACCCTTAAAACTGGCGCGGTAATCGGATGGGCGAGTTTGATCCGTGATTTACCGTGCGAAACGGCGATCGCTTCTGTTGAAAGTACTTTTTTATCCTTAGAAGCAACAGATTTTTTACAACTTTGCGATCGCTATCCTACTTTTAAGAAGGCTTTTATCTCCCAAGTTTCACCAGCAGAAGTATTTGATCTATTTGCGATCGAGATGGATCGCCGTGCTCAGTCCCCTAAAGATTTTATAGAGCAGGCTCGCAATGCATGGCAAGACGCGCGAGTTCTAACTTTACCTGCGGGGAAAAATTCAATCCCGCCGCTTGATCCTGATTTTGTGTGGCTCGTTAGCAGTGGACAAAATATCACAATTCCTTTGGGAACAAGAGTTGAACCAAATCGCACCGTTTTTGAGATTCCAGAGTCTAGCTATTTGCGTTTAATTGGCTTGCGCGATGATTTTGCCGTTGCTACGGAAATAGTAACCGAATTACTAGCCCATCCCACCGCCTTCGATATTCCCTATGCTCCTGATTTGCCGACTGTTAGCGATCGCGGCGATCATAAGCCTCAAGACTATCCATATATCTATGGGCGTGGTCCCATTGATGCGTCAGTGGCTTGTTTTGAGATGTTAGCTAAATATTGGAGTATGCCCTTTAATCGTCATGTGATCAAACGAGCGATCGTCAATCAATATGATCGTTCTCAAAGCATCTCTTTGCAGTTATGCGGCATGATCGCTGAGCTAATGGGACTAAATGGACAGTTGGCAACGATTCCTGCGAGTGCCATTAGTCAGGTTCCCACACCAGCTTTATTACCTTGGCAAGATACCTTTGCGGTACTTTACAAAACTAGCGATCGCGAACAGGTGCTAGGTATTCCTGAACAGGGAATTGTCATTAAGAAAACTGCTCAATTTGCCGATCTTTGGGGCGAATCGGGACAGATTCTGCTAATTCAACCGACTAAAGATACTCCCCAACAAAAATTTGGTCTATCTTGGTTTTTGCCATCCCTCAAGCGTTACCGCAATCCTTTAATTACTGTTTTGGTTGCCTCCTTCTTTGTGCAGTTATTGGGATTGGCAAATCCTCTAATCACCCAAGTAATTATTGATAAAGTAATTCTGCAAAACTCCCTGCCATCCTTAAATATTCTAGGCATCCTGCTCTTAACGATCGCTTTCTTTGAAGCCTTAATTACCGCACTGCGAACCTACTTGTTTGTAAATACAACTAATCGCATTGACTTAACCCTTGGTTCCGAAACCATTGATCATCTGGTCAGGTTACCTTTGCGATATTTTGAGAAGCGATCGGTGGGAGAACTATCGAGCCGCATCGGTGAACTAGAAAATATTCGTCAATTTTTGACAGGAACAGCCCTTACCGTTGTCCTTGATGCAGTATTTTCCTTCGTCTATATCGTGGTGATGATTTGCTATAGCTGGTTGCTAACTCTTGTAGCTTTGGGAACCGTACCATTGTTTGCACTGCTAACCTTTATCGTCGCGCCGATCGTTAGGGTGCAGCTTCGCAGTAAAGCTGAACGTAATGCTGCAACTCAGTCCTATTTAGTAGAAGTTGTTTCAGGTATTCAGACAGTTAAAGCGCAAAGTATCGAGTTGCAGTCACGTTGGGAATGGCAACGTCGTTATACTCGCTATGTTTCTGATGGATTTAAGACCGTAGTAACTTCCACAACTGCTGGTTCCATGAGTCAGTTTTTAAATCAGTTCTCTAACCTATTGCTGCTATGGGTTGGCGCTTTTTTGGTACTGGATGGCAAGCTATCTCTAGGACAACTAATCGCGTTTCGGATTATTGCGGGTTATACGACATCGCCTCTTTTACGTTTGATTCAACTTTGGCAAAATTTTCAGGAAACCGCCCTCTCGTTGGAACGGCTCAGCGATATTATTAATCATCCCCAAGAGCAGGAAGAAGCAGGTCGGCGCAATATTCCTATGCCTGCAATTAAAGGAGCAGTGCGCTATGAGAATGTCAATTTCCGTTTTAATCCCAATGGACCTTTGCAGCTAAATAACGTCAATTTAGATGTTCCTAATGGTCAATTTGTCGGCGTTGTTGGTACTAGTGGAGCGGGTAAAAGCACCCTGACTAAGTTAATGTCGCGGCTCTATGAACCTGAGGCTGGCAGAATTTTTATCGATGAGTATGATATTGGCAAAGTAGAACTCTATTCATTGCGGCGACAGATAGGTGTTGTTTTGCAAGATACCTTGCTATTTGATGGCACGGTACAGCAAAACATTGCGTTGACCAATCCTGATGCTACGCCTGATGAGATTGTGGCTGCCGCACAAACTGCTTGCGCCCATGACTTCATTATGCAACTGCCGCAAGGTTATGAGTCACGGGTTGGTGAGCGAGGAGCTTCTCTTTCGGGTGGACAAAGACAAAGGATTGCGATCGCTCGTACGATTTTGCAAAAACCGCAATTACTGATTCTTGATGAAGCGACTAGCGCTCTTGATTACAATACTGAGCGTCAAGTCTGTCTAAATCTTGCGGAGGAGTTTCGCGGACGCACGGTTTTCTTTATTACCCATCGCCTTGCTACGATCCATAGTGCTGACTTGATTTTGCTGATGGACAAAGGAAGGGTTGCTGAACAGGGAACTCATTTAGAGTTAATGGCTTTGCAAGATCGCTATTTCTGTTTATATCGCCAACAAGAAGCAGCAGGTGATTCTTAAAACCCATAAGTGAGTGGCGGCGCAAAGCGTCGCCACTCACTTATGGGTTTTAGCGCGTTGAGACTAACGATAAAATAAAGGTAAAAAGATCATGACAAATAATAACGGCAATCAACCAACTCCAAAATTAACCAAGATCTCTCCCGAAGATATAGTCTCTAATGATGGTCTGGAGAAATCTAGTAGCGCGATCGTCAAAAAAAGTGATTTCGATCAACCCTTAGCCTTGAGTCAGTCACCTAAATGGATTCCAGCAATTTTATGGACATTAGTTGGCTCAGTGACAGTGGCAATTATTTGGGCTTCTGTAGCAAAAATTGAAGAATCAATCCCTGCTCAGGGCAAACTCGAACCACAGGGAGCAGTTAAGGAAGTACGTATTCCTGCTAATGGTGTACTTAAGGAAGTATTGATTAAAGATGGACAGAAAGTCAAAGAAGGCGAAGTACTATTGCGGATTGATGAAACTGTAGCCAAGTCTCAGCTTGAATCATTGCAAAAATTACGCAAAAATCTCCAGCAAGAAAATCAGTTTTATCGAGAAGTCCTTAATGGAAAAACTTCAGAAATTGATGGAGCAACAGTGAGTGCTGTCCCTGTAGAATTTTTTGCCCTAGCTCGAAATCGCGAAGCCTTAATGACAGAAATGCAACTGTATCGGATGCAGGTTAAAGGGAGTGGTGCAAATTTAACAGGCGATCAGCAGGATCGTCTCATCGCTTCAAGAGCAGAACTAGACTCGCGATCGCAAGCTGCTGAAGCAAATATTGCTCAATCGCTCGAACAATTAAATCAAACTCGGATTAACCGCGCTAGTAAAGCAAACGCCTTAGAGATCGATACCAAAATTCTTGGCGATCTAGAAACTGCTGTTAAAGAAGGAGCGATTTCCCGTGTGCAATACCTCAAACAACAACAACAGGTAATCGCATTGGAGTCAGAAATTCAGCAGTTGTCACTGGAAGATCAGCGAATTCAGTCAGCGATCGCGGAGGGACAAGCGCGACTGAATAATACCTTTGACATTACCCGCAAGGAATTGACTAGCCAAATTGCCGACAATACAAAACGTATTGCTGAAATCGATAGTCAATTTACTAAAGCCCTAGTGGACAATACTAAGAGACTTGCAGAAATAGAAGGTCAAATCCAGCAAGCAGAAGTGATCCTCAAAAACCAAGAACTCCGCGCACCAGCATCTGGCACAGTATTTGACCTAAAAGCAGGACTTGGATATGTAGCAAACCCGAACGCTGGAGAAGTCGTCTTAAAAATCGTGCCAGATGAGATGCTCATAGTGAAGGTGTTTATTGGCAATCAAGACATTGGTTTTGTGAAAGAAGGAATGGCGGTAGATGTCAGAATTGACTCTTTCCCTTTCACCGAGTTTGGCGATGTGAAAGGAAAGTTAATCTCGATTGGTTCCGATGCTTTGCCACCTGACCAAAATAATCCAACCTATCGATTTCCTGCAAAGGTGCAGATTGAGAAGCAATACCTAGAGACTAATGGACGCAAAATCAATTTGCAGTCAGGCATGTCACTAACTGCAAACATCAAAATCCGCGATCGCACAGTCATGAGCCTATTTACAGATTTCTTTGTTACAAATACTGAAAAGCTTAAATTTGTCAGATAAAAGTACTTGAGAAGTTTGATTTTTCAAATACCCTCACTGCTGACGGCGGCACTGGTTACTAAAGAAGTGATAAATGGCTGTAAGGATTATCCAGAAAGGATTTATGGTGATTGGCTGCAAAACCGTGAAAAGCTTGACCAGAAATACTTTGAGCGACTCATCCTTCTTTAACAGACCAGTGTCTTGGTCAACCTGCCATGAATTTGGGCTTGTTTGGGTATACTGGCAAATCTTTTGGAATTAGGAATCCCTTTCACGTAAAGTCATTACACAATAAAAAACATATTTGCTGTGTGTCAGAGAAAAGCTTATCTAAACTTTAAGTAGAACTTGTTCGATCACTGCATTTCTAGCCCATTTGTCAGCTTCAAGAATATCTTCAAGCTCTGGCTTAGAAACGCAATTGTGCCGATCGCATACATGTTTAATCAAATCGGCAATTTGGACATAACGAATTCGCTCTTGCAAAAATAGTTCTACTACTTGCTCATTAGCGGCATTCAATACCGCAGGCATGGTTCCACCTGCACGCCCAGCGGCATAGGCTAATTCCATGCATGGGTATTTCTGATGATCGGGAGCGCGGAAGGTGAGAGTACCGCATTTAACGAGATCGAGACGTTCCCATTGAGTAGGAATGCGATCGGGATAAGAGAGGGAATAAAGCAAAGGTAGCCGCATATCGGGGATACCAAGTTGTGCAAGTACTGAGGTGTCTTCTAATTCGATCAGTGAATGAATAATACTTTGGGGATGAATCACAATCTCGATCTGGTCATAATCAACTCCGAAGAGATAATGGGCTTCGATTACTTCCAATCCCTTATTCATGAGAGTGGCTGAATCAATCGTGATCTTCTTACCCATCGCCCAATTAGGATGCTTCAATGCATCAGCAACAGTTACTGATGCGAGTTCCTCTGTGGGGCGATCGCGAAATGCTCCACCTGAAGCTGTGAGAATAACGCGTCTAAGCCCGCATTCAGGTACTCCCTGCAAACATTGGAAAATCGCTGAATGCTCAGAATCCGCAGGCAACAACTTCACGCCATGCTTTTTCATCAATGGCACAACTACTTCACCTCCTGCGATTAAAGTCTCCTTATTTGCCAATGCAATATTTTTACCTGCTTTAATAGCTGCGATCGTTGGCAATAGTCCCGCACAGCCAACAATTCC
>Ga0209972_10000737_pt1 | contig 32194 bp, 87 predicted proteins | sample NOAtaG_7_FD_187302 | JGI IMG/M metagenome (GOLD analysis project Ga0209972, IMG submission 187302) | Freshwater lake microbial communities from Lake Erie, under a cyanobacterial bloom - NOAA_Erie_Diel1S_2200h metaG (SPAdes) (version 2) | ecosystem: Environmental > Aquatic > Freshwater > Lake ...
TCTCCCACTGGTCGATACTCAACGTTGAAAATTGAAGCACTTACAGTACCAATTCCAGTTATGTTTTGGAATAAAAAGTTACCCTTGATATCTATTGGATTACCGCCAGAAATTTTTTCTACTAGTATATTTTTTGTTATAAAATAAGAGTTTGAAGATGGTGAAAGGGTATAATCTTGTGGTTTTATAATTTCAATATCTGCGCCATATAAAATTTTGAAGAGAAGTTTATATGATAAATCTGTTCCTTTTGATTTGTATAAGTCTTTAATCTTGTAAGATACATTTTCAATGGAAATATCTTTGTAGAAATCTCTGGATTCAAAACCAGGTAAAAACTCATACTTAAAGTTTTCAAAAAATTTGATCAAAAATAGATTACTTAGATTTTGAACTACACTATTATCCGTATGTTCGGCTGCCTTAGTTGATGAGAAAACCAAAAATTCTGGGTTATCCAGAGATTCTAGGTTCTCAATCCCACTAAATCCCCTAATGCAATTTTGAAAGGAGGTTTCAGTTTTAGATAAGTAAGTGATAATTTCATCATTAATTTTCAACAGTCCATAAGAATCTGGCCAACCTTTAGTAGACTCAACATTTATAACATCATCAAAAGATAAAACATCAGAAGTTAAAGTAGTTTTTTCAGTTAACTCTACATTATTAAATGCTTTAGAATTTTTATAGTTTACAATATTAGAAACGATATCAATCGGTCCTGACTGATATTCTAATGAATTGTAATACTGTGCAAGAAACTCACTAAAAAGCGGAGATTCTATGGATAAGAATTCTGGAATTTGGGTTCCAATGATCGAGCTGATTTTTACTCTTTTAATTTCTGACATTTTATCTCGTATACTTTCCGTTTAGATAACTTGATGTAACCACATATTGGGTTGCAGAAGAATTTTCACCAGAACTTACAACATCTTCTATAATATTTACCACAGATTTTTGAACATCTAATTGCAAATACAAATCTTGAAGTCCTATAATATCGTTTGACTCTGGGATGGCTTGAACTTCTATGAATCCATTTGCCAACACTGACGATGTTATATTAACAACGTCTAAAAGAATTTCACCTCGTTTATAATTTATTGTACCAGCATTATTTTTTATAATTACTGGAAGATTATTTTCCAATTTAAAGAAAAATATAATTCCTTTAGTTTTATTTGTAGGTGATGCCGCATCTGCCATATAAATGACATCAGAAACACCATTAATAAAAAATCCAGTAGACTTTACAGAGTATCCTCCAGTTTTAATATGTATTTCATTACCAAAACAAAGTTCATATGTTGCAAAAGTATTTAACTCTGGATTCAAATCCCTTCTCATCTTAACTTTTGTTATGTTAGATGTAATTGATTTGTCACAATCATCTATTAGTCCAACAACTTTACTATATTTGAATCTACCTCCAAAACTATTAACATCTTTGGAGTTAGAATATGCGGTTAAAGTGTCAATTACTTTTGTTTTTACTATTTCTGGGTTACTTAGTAGATTGACATTATAATAAGTTGAAACATCCAATTCCACGTACAAGTAAGATAAGTCAACTATTTCCGGTTTAATACCTGCAATTGAATACTTTTTAATTGTACTTAGAATATTCTGCTTTGTAATTTCGGAAAGAAACGTTCCGTTTCTTGGCTTTATTGATATAAAAACTTTTCCATATTCCGGTGGATCCAATTCATCACCACCATAAGAATTTACGGACTCTACGTTTGGATAAACATATGGAATAAGTGATTTATAATCATTTGATGTCACTGCCCTATATTGAGATGCATAGACTTTCGGTGCGAAATATTTAATAGAATCCATCGATTCAATATTATCACCATTTTCAGATTTAGATTGAGTTAAAACTAATGAAATTCCGGTGGTAACATCAAATAAATTATTATCAATTAATCTACCAGAAAAAGTAAAGTTTGAAGCTCCATTACCAGAAGATCCATTTGTAACAATATAACTAATTTCTATTCTACTTCCATTAGATGGTTTTTTACCAATAATATTATCACCAAATCTAATTTCGTACTTAGTATCTCCTACTTCCTGAATCAAGAAAATTCTTGAATCTTTACCAACATTTAATAGAGTATCATATTGATTATAAATTTCTGTTACTTGATTTATAACTTTTACTCGAATTGTGGTGGTATCAATTCCAATATTAGGTAGAACAAATCTTTGGTTTGGTTGAGATTCATCTACTATGAAAGTTGTTGTTAAATATATTCCCTCATAAATTTGTAAATTATCAAATATAGCAATTCCGTCCGTATTTACTGGAGTAACAATATCTTCCGGTATTGAAAAAATATAATTTCCATTAACTACTGCACCAAGAGATACTTGACCTGCAAGTAACTTTACACTTCTAGCGTTTGTTTGACTCATATCAACGCTAAAATTTATTAAAGCTCTTGATGATCTTTTTGATCTGGGTAAATAACCAATGTTTCTGGCTAGGGATACTATATTTTCTCTAAGAGTGGCACTATCAAGAAACATTTCATTAACTGCCATATTTGAGTTGTAGGCAGTTATGTAGCTATTATATGCTAATAAGTCAATTAAAACCGAAAAATTTGAACCCTCAAAATCGAAGTCAGTAAATTGACCGTTCGCACGCAAATAATCTTTGATCTGAGTCTTAAGATCACTGAAATCTAAGTTTGTGAATTGATTGAATGACATTAGACTCTAGTTGGTTGTAATATGAAGTCTATAGTTTGAGCCGGGACAGGTATACCAATTATAGTATACGCTATTCTTACATTGATTTGATTAGAATCATCCGGATATGTAACTAAAACAGAAGATAATGAAATTCTAGGTTCATAATTTTCTAAAAGAGTTGTAATGTTCAACTCCAGAGAATAAGACATCTCTGGAGTTTGTAATTGGAACATAGAATCTTCAACACTAGATCCCAAAAGCGAATTAAAAACTCTTTCACCCATTCTAGTTCTCACTAGATTGATAACAGATTTTTTAATCGCATCCTCATTGTTAATAGGTAAAATATCATTAGTTACAGGATTTCTCACAAACGAGAGACTTATGTCTTTAAATCTGCGAGAAATCGTAGTCATTACTCAAACTAAGGGTATTTATTATATGTATAAGACATTTTTACCACTTTTTACCATAGGTTGGCTCAGTGCCATACTCCCAATCATCGTAATCTTCATCATTACGAATCTTCTCATGAAGGTCGGTTTGTTTCTTTAAATCATGGTGAGGTGCTGAGTCGTGCATAACCTCTTGAATTACTCTTTTTTGAGGACTTGCACCATAATCTGTAACCAACTTTGTGGTTCCCCACTTTTCACGCATGTAATTTGGGTCTCTATCTACGAATAAGTTTGACATTTTAGCTCCTGATTTGAAAAAATCAGAACTTTTTACGGGGTTGCTATCCCGAAATGTCAAAGATTATTGATTTTATTCTTCGTCAGTGATTTTTTCTGCGTATTGGAAGTCATCCCCAAGGATTTCTTTGAGATAATCTTCTGTCCAGTAGGTATAATAGTCGGTTTGCAACAATTTTTTACGAATAGTACTCAATTTTTTCTTAGATTGACACAAAATTAGGTTATATTTCTCATTATTCGTCTTTACTCCTCCTATAAAAGTATCTCTGGAGGATAAATCTTCAAAAAATTTGTAATATTGGAACTTTTCATTGTAGTGTGATACCCATTTCATGACCTGATCTGGTCTCCAGAAGTCTTCAATAATAAAAATGATGACATCATGACCTGGTTCAGGCACAATGTCATCAATAGTAGTCTCTACAATTAAAGTTTTTGAATTTTGAGCATATGGACAAACCGCAAATCCACCTAATTCAGGTCTATTCTCGGAGACTTCTCCAATCCATTTGCGAATATATGCTTCTTTTTCAGACATATCATCCTGCAGCGAGTGGTGAAGCAGGATTTGGTCTGGAAGGTGCAACTGTTCCTGCATTTGCAGCTACATTATAGTCAAAAACTTTTGCAGTTTCTGGTGTTGGTGCTGGAGCATCTGCTTCAGTTGGACCTACTTTTGGTGTTGTATCGGACATCTGTTTAATTACTATTTTAAATTATTTAGACTTTTTTCCTTTACTTTTATTTGCTTTTGCTTGGGTCTTAATCCCTTTGCAACGTTTATCTGGTCTAGAATAACCTTCTTTATGAATCCAACGAGTCATTTACCCTGGCCGCGATATGGTTTCCTAGCCTTATTACGACTAGTTGCAGCATATTTAGTTCCCTTTCCCCTTCCTTGAAGGGTCAGTTTGGGTTTTCCTGGCATATAACCAGTATTCTTATTCAATCCACCTTTTGCTTTTACTGCCATTTTTTAATACCTCAAAGTTGGTTTATTTGCGCGCCGAAATTCAATTCAAACGCGCCAGAAATCAGATAATACGAGTCTTTTCGTGACCCACACGGATCTTCGGATCACACCAGATCTCAAAGCCCGCTTTAATTGCATCGAGACAGAACGAAACGTCTTCTCCACACATATCTTGAACTTCTCCAGAGTCGAATACTTGCATCTTAGGAGCGAACCAGGGGTACTCTAGAGACTCGAAGACACCATGCTTGATAAGAACCCATCCAAACCCAGTATAGTCCACCGTAAAGGGTTTCCGGCGCTTACTCATGGTCTCTCCGGTCTCATGGTTCATGACTCCACCATTGTTCTTAAAGTCATCTTCTTCAAGCCAATGAGCAACAGAAGTCGTTTGACCATCTTCGGTCATATACCAACCAGCCGCAATGTCACGATCCATTGCAACGAGACGATAGAACTTCTCAGTATCAAACACAATATCGTTATCGATCCAGAGTTGGTAATCATACTTCAGTTTACCATCCCAGGGAATCTGTTTTGGTCCACGCAGAACGTTTGCACCAAGAACCTTGCAACGTGCAAAGTTAACCATGGAAGAATAGTCCTGAGAAATTTGAATGGATGCACCATTCTGGACTAGATCAAAACAAAGTTGAACAAAATTCTTCAGGAAGATATAGGAACATCCACGACCAGGGAGACAGAAGATAATTGATTTACCACGAATCGCTTCTTTTGCAGCATCGATATCAAAATCATCCTCATTCTTTTTTGGAGTTGGTGCTGTAGCTTTAATTGTAAATCCTTTAGACATAAAATTAGAATTGCAACGTTATCATTCTACCACCACAAGTCAATTCATGCAATGGTTTCTGGTTTATTTAGAATGTCAAATCAAACACATTCTTCTTCAATTTTGACCAATAAATCTTCAATTTCATTCTTGAGAGAATCATTGATGACTAAAATTTTATCCGTATCTAATCGATGTTGAATGCAATCAATGAGTAGATCTTTTTCCTGGTAATCCAACTTAAGTTCCATATATTCCTTTAAGTTCATTTCAAACATTATATATGATTTTATTTTTTTGAAAAAGAGACTCCAAACTTAGACAAAGCATTTTCTATCTTTTTATAGTTTATGCTCTGTTGATACTTTGAATCAAAAATAATTTGATCCATCTTTTCACAGTTATCCTCAAATCTCTTTTGATTATCATACCACAATTCATGGATATTGGTAGAGCCATCTAACAAATGTTGATTCCTATCAATTGCTGCTGCAAGTCTCTCAAAATGATCTTCAATTTCATCATAACTATGATCTACAATATCTTCAAAGATATCAATATCAAAAAGCTTTTTAATTTCTCTTGCCATTCCAATTCCATTAATATAAATTGGAAAATTTTTGGCATATACAGATTGAACTTCTTTCTCACTTAAACTTGGAACATTCTCAAAGAACATTGTTCCAGTAATAATCTCTACACCAATTCTTTCGTAGATTGGCATTAAATTATTATTGTAATTAGTTGATACTCTATCTTCAATTGAACTGAAATTTTTTATTTTCAATCGTCTAAAATCTTTTGACTTAAACTTGACGTATCCCTTCGCAAAACTACTTTTTAATTGATACGATGAGATCTTGGTAAAATTACGATAACTATCATGACTTGCAAGTGGACCAGCGTTCATGTTGAAAGTAATATAACCATTCTCATGATAGTCTTTTGATAACAAGTAACACACCGCCATGACTCTGTGTAACTTTGTATCTGCATTCAATGATAACCATTTATTGGTTAGATTTTTCTTTTCACAGTGAGTTAATCTCTCTGTTAAAGTTCCTGAAAAAATTGTATCCCAATGTAAGTTCGGAACATTCAGTTTGTCTCCGAGACCTATGTTGTAATTGAATATAATAAAATTTTGTTCAGGGTGATCCTCGCAGAATTGTTTAATTTCTTCAGTTGCAATATTATCCAATCCATCAATGATAAAATCAATGACATTTAAAATTACAACTCTACTCTTAAATTCAATATTATATAAGTCACCAAAGGATGTATGACGCCCATAAGGACAAAAAATTAATTGATAACACTCGATATCTTCTCCGAGCTCATATGCATCCAAGAAACTTTCAATCGCATCATTGAAAGGTACTCCAGGATAAAAAGATAGTGTTTTGACTTCCATGAATATTTTAAAACGTCTTTTGAGTATTTATAGCCACCAAAAAATTTTTTGAATGCGGAAGGCTTTTCGAGCGCTTTTTGGGGTCGTTATAGATTAGGGTAGTTTAGCGTTTTTATATACGGGGGCCACCGCGCCCCGCGCTAACAACAACGGGCGCACAAACAACTGCTCAAACTGTCATAAGTACACGAAGACTGCTGCTCCTCCTAGTCGTATTCGTGTCCCCTCCAAGTGCTCATAAGCCTTCAGAGGGGACATACACTCAACCCATCAGCCGCTGGTCTTGAAGTATGCAGCATCATTGCCCTGAATCACAGCATTCTGTGCATGTGTGGCATGTCCGCTGTATGCTTGACCACGACGGTTAGTGTTAGTCCGAGGGCCATTCGTGCGGCTCATGAGCAGTTCAGATTTCCGAGCCTTACGGGTGGGGAGCACAGTGTACTTAATCTCTCCTTGGATATCAGCAATCAACAGGTCGAGCTTAGTTGCGGTGGCGATGTTCAGAGTCATGAGTGTTAGTGTGTGTGGGTGAGTTAGAGTAAACGAATCAGTAACGAATGACGTGGTTGATGTAGTTCAAGCCCCAGTCATGAGCAACATCAGGATCTTTGAATGTTTGCTTGACGGCATACTTGTAACCGTCCTCAGTTTCTCTCTGAAAGACCCATACATTCCACCTGCCAGACTTTGCTTGTTGAACGAAGAATGGACGGGTCTCAGTGTTAGTGATCATCATGAATCTTAAGTGAGAAAAGTGTTAATGAAGCTCAGAGTTCTTTGATCACCTCATCAAGCTCATCGTGGTTCAGCTCAGAGTCGTTCCAGAGTACACCATCAGGAGTGCAGCTCATACCGAGGTCGTCAATCATAAGCTCTTGGAACTCGGCATAATCACGACACTGAAGAGCAAGCTTATACAGACCGTAATCATTACCAATCCACAGAGCAGCATTCCAGGTCTCGTAGTTAGCGTAACCGTTGTAGGTAGCTTGAGTGGTTTGGGTGGTGCTCATGTGTGTTCCTCTCAACATGGCTAATATACGGGATCTGGCTCCCTCTGGCACATTCTGTGGCCAGTTAGATAAGTGTCCATTGTGTCTCTGGATCTCAGCAATCTATGGTAGGCTCATAAGTCTCTGTGGCTTGAGCTTTACATAAGTCCTTTAGCTTAGGCTTAAGCACTCAGCCCCTTTATGCACTCCCACAGAGTTATTATAAGGCTTTCAGAGGGCTTATGTCAAGCTCCGAGATGTGGGGGACTTAGAGTGCTCATAAGGCTGTGGAAAACTTATAGACTTTTTCCACAAGTGCTGTGGAAAACTATAAGAACTGTGAGGGGGGTAAGTTGCTCAAATTGTGTGGTCCCGGAGACTTATGTGAGGTGCCTCTTGACATTTATGCGGTCGTGTGATAGCCTGCACGCTTAGATCACAAGGTCTCAGAGGCTTTCTAGAGGACATAAGCATAAGGCTCAGAGGCTTTTTTATAAGCCATCAGAGGGGCCACAGAGAGAACATAAACGAGAAAGCTTTCACACAAGCCATGTTTTTTTAGCCATTTATTTTAAAGCCATTTTTCCACAGCTTTTTCAACAGCCTTGTGGAAAAGCTTTCATAACTCATTGATAACAACTCTTTGAGGACTAAAGCAATGTAACTCCACTCCTCCTTTGCTGTTGTCTCCGTTGAAAGCTTATGGATCATAAGACTCTACTTCAGTCGCACCTTGAGAGCAATCATCCCAGTCAATCGTTCCCTCTTCGTAGTAACTTTGTTCGATCATTTCGTTGTAAAAAAACTCTTGATCTTCTCCCATCTTCACTTGCTCCTACGAATGTTATATTCTCCGAGATTCTCTACATAAACCTCATTGACTGATTCGCTGTTACCAAGTTCGAGAAGTTGAGCCCAGTTCCATTCCTTAGGACTTACACAGTTAGATGTATCAACTGTAAAGTCTAACGTAACTCGATAGCGTGTAACTTTGTTGTTGATGGTTTGCATGAGTGTGTGTCCTTGAATGTGGTTGAAGGTACGTTACTATTTTATACGTTTCTGTACTTATAGGCAATGGGTTTGTCATACTTTTCTGACACCTGTGAAAGCACTTCTTCTTTGAGATAATTGACGATCTCGTTGTAAGTTTGTTGTTGCTCTTCAGGTGTTAGATTCTCAGCCCAATTTGATTGTGTCATTTTGTCTGGCATGATTCTGTAAAGTATTGGGCATAGCTGGGATTAGCACAACTGTCCCGAACTGTTGCGAACACAAGCAGAGTCAATGGCAGAATTGATGCAGCAATCAGGTAGCGTTTCTTCATGTCGTAAGTTGTGACGAATTGAAGTCAATTTACGGGGTTAAGTTGACACAAAAGGGGACTTATTCAGCCCCCTCTATTCTATCATCAGAACTCCATTGGTTCAAGCGTGGGCACTCCGAGCACCTGAGCAATCATGGGGGACTCGATGTACTCATAGCCACCTGCGAGACTATCAAGAACCTCAAGCATTTCGGCGCCGTTGCGAGCACTCTGAAGCATGGAGATTGCAGTTTGAAGAGTCATGAGAAAAAGAAGAAAAGTGTTTGGGAAAAGTGTAAAGAATTAGAGCTCAATCTTCGAGAAAGCATTCACATTCGCCAGATTCGATGTCATCCAGAATCTGCAGAAGTTCGTTACCATTAGTAGCAAACTGATCGAGAACTTGAATGAAGAAGTCTTTACGAGTTTGAATCATGAGAGTAGCAAAGTGTTTGGGAATGTGAGTGTCTTTAGAGCGCATCTCATTCTCTATTCGCAAATGGCGAATCAGCCTTCAATCAGCTCAGGATAGTAGTCTTGAACCTCTGTAATCAATTCTTCATCAGTATAACTAGAAAGATTCTCTTTCATAGTATCATAAACAAAGCACTCCATTGTTTTATAGTCCATTCCCTCAATCAGTTGTTGAATGTAATCTTCAACGAGTTGTGCGCGGTCGAAAGTGTTAGTCATGAGTTTGTGTTTGTGTTAATTAAGAAGAAAAGTTCAGACGGAAGGAGTTACTTCAACTTCCTTGATGTTCAACCCACAGAGCTGATTGTAGACCCGATTGTTGATAAGATCACAAGCACGTTTTGCGTTTGATTTCTCATACCAAATCGTGACACAGCCATCGTTAGTTTCAACACGAACGCGATAGTTTTTCATGATCAAGCAGCGATTGCAGATTCCATGCACACCTCGCGGGTGTCCATCTTAGCATAATCGTATTCTTCATCAAGTTGCTTCAGGTACGCATCAGCAGCAGAGAAACAATCAAACAGGCGCAGGGATTGAAAGTCTTCGCCTTCATAATCCCAACCACCGATCACAGCGTAGACTTTCATTTGGGTTCCGATTCCTCTCAACATGGCTAGAATACATCAGATGGCGGGTCTCGGCGGATTTGGTGGACAGCCGCATGGCTGTCACATGATTAGAAACCTTGTGAAACAAACCACTTAGATTGCTCCACTGAAATGTGGCCAGCTTCACGCAGACGCTTAATCGCATCCTTCATGTGATCTTGAATGTTACCATTCACAATTCGCATCTGATAGCACAATGCGAGAACTTGGTGAGTGTAGCTTGCAGGGTTCTTATTCAGTTTGCCGTTCAGCCTCCGCACATCATCTTGCTCAATAATTTCAATGAGTTCATCAACTTCCCTCTGGCTGAACTTCTGAGAGAGCAGCGAACGTAGTTTAGCCATGAACTCTTGATTGTGTTCGGGCGATGTGGCTTTTCCACCAAACATCTTGGCAACTCGATCAACAGCTTCTAGGTTTTCGTTGATCGTCACCAGTGAAGCCTTCACTTCAGTCAGCAATTCTTCCAGAGAAAGCTTTTCCTTCTGGAGATCACGTTGCAGGTCAAAAATGTTCATGATAGTTGCTCAGTAAATTGATTCAGTTAATAGTGATGAGATCAAGATTCAGATTGTTGACACACTGCACACCGCAGTAGTATGCGTCCAAAAAGTTAGCAAAGGTCTCAACAGTTTGAGTAACCGAGTGGCGAGGATTGATCTCCTCACGAACAGAAACTGTGAACACATCAACAGTTCCATCTTCAGCATACTTTCCGGAGTGAGTGATGCTCACATTGGCATTCTCCTTGAAACGATACACCGAACGAGTGTTCATGTGATGAGCAGTCAGCTCGCTACCGAAGTATTCTTCAGCTTTCCAGCCTTGGGAGAAAAGTGACATTTGAGTGGTGTTGTTCTTCATGTGGCCAATATAGGGCCAAACGGGTCGGTTCGGCGGATTTGGTGGACAGCCATCAGACTGTCCTACTTTTGCTTCAGTCCGCAGTAGCTTGGATCAATCTGGCACAGCCGTTCGGCTTGTGCTTCTTGATAGGCATTCACCGTAGCATGAGCAGCAAGACCAGTCTTCAGTCCAAGAGCAAGAGTAGCAATCAGAAGAGCGATTCGCATGATTAAATTACTCAAACAAGTTTGCAAGGTGAACCACAAGAACGGTAGAAATCTATCATCCGTTGTGCTTCTTCAAGAGTCTTGAAGCTTTGAGTCCTCCACTCACAGTTGTTGTAAGGAACTTGATAGGTGATTGTGAACATTTGTTTGGAAGATGTAGAGTTGGATTCAGTCACAGAAGGTCACAGGCTTGTAATCTTCCGCATAACGATCTGCGAAAGCCGATGCAACTTGAACAGCATTGAAGATACCAAGTTGCTCATCGTATTTCATACCAACCCACATAGCTTGACGGGTTTCGATGTCAGTGCAGGGAATGAAGTTGGTTGCGTTGGTCATTCGTGAACCTCTCAACATGGCTAAGATACCAAGACTGGCTGGGGTTTGGCGGATTTAGTGGACAGTCCGAAGACTGTCACATCGCTGCTCATTCTTGCACAAAGTCTGGCACAATGAGCTCCCCGTCATCGTAAAACTCATCGAGAAGGTAATCAACTGTGACCTCTAATTGAGCAGCAATGAACTCACACTTGAGATAAAAGTCAAGCGGAAGCTCGTAGTGTTCAGTTTCAACCATTGTGCGATGATGTCCCATAATTTGTTACCAGTTAATCAGGGTAGCTGTGTTGCCGAGTTTGTTCTGCTCATCCACAATCTCCATTGCATGAGCATAAGTTTTGACCGAGATGTAGCGGGCTTTTCCTCTAGTCTCAGGGAACAAGCCAAGTCGGTCGATGATGCGAACTGTGTTGGTGTGTTTCATTACACTTCGTCCCGCATTTCAGAAAGTTTATCATACAGAGCCGGAATGTCTGTCTCTGTAAGTTCAGTCAAGTAGCACCAATCGCTAGACTCAAGAACAGCCAAAAGTGTATCGAGTTCTTGAAAATTAAGAGCGGTAAGTGTCATCATGATCAGTTAGCTGTGGATTGGATGAAATCAGCGGCAGAGTGCATCATGCTCCCCGTGGTGTAACGAACTGATGGGAAAAACAAGAACGCTATCACAAAGATCAGGCCAATTGTTTTCATTTTGTCGGGTGACTTGAATGTTAGCGTCTTGGTTCTAGCCATCAGTTCAGGCGCATACCGGAGAAGAAAGGAACCTTAGCTCCGTTGATAGTGATGAACCACTGGCCTTTCTGTTGGAAGACACGCTCACCAGGGCAGCCGTGTGCAGCGAGAATAGCATTCAGACGGGACTTCGTGGTAGCAGTCTGCCAACCACCGTCGAACAGTTCCAGCCAAGTTTCACCGATGCGAGCAATCAGATTGCCATGCAGGTAGACATCAGAAACGTTGGAGCAGCTGATGACTTCGGTGTTGTCCAGCTTCCAGTCAATTTCTTGCTGGATAGCTTTGTTCATCAGGGTTTCGATCTTACGCATGGTTTGAGCAGAGAATGGTTTGGTCGGGGTCGGGGTCGTTCCCTCTCCCTCATGTGGCCAATATATGGGGCCGAGGGGCCCTTTGGCGAGAATCTGGCCCAGGGAGCCAATTGTCACAAGCCCCCAGGTTTGGTCAGGATCGCAGAAGCCCCCTGCTGGTCTCAGGTTGGAAGCGGTGAGACTCGTGGCCACCACTAGGACAGAAACCGAAAAAAGCGTTAAAACTGGCTGACAGGTAGATTGGATCATCCCATGCAGCCAGAATTGCATCAAATTAGATGTTTGATCAAATCAGAGGCAGCCGTTCTCGTCAAGCACACCCCAGTTCAGCGAATCGCTATACAAACCGAGGTAAAGATTACCTACACTCAGAGCCATAATCTCATCACCAGGAGCATAGCGCATGTTAAAGCTAAAGTAGAAGTAATCGGAGATAGCTTGAGGAGTTGTGATCTTTAGAGTTTGAAACTTCTCAAAGATGATAGTAGCGATTGCGGCAATCCATACCACAATAGTTTCAACAATGTCCATGTATTTGTTCAGTTGTTTGATGTAGTCAATCTCTTGCAGTTTCATAATCAGATCGTCAGCGGGAGGGAAAGCTTTGGTGGTTTGCATTGTTTTGTGTGTTGTGTTTGTGTTAGATTCCAGGGGGCTCAATGCAGTAGAATTGAGCCCCACCATCTGAGCTGAGTCCATGCACCCATTGGCCGCCGTGTGCGATACAATCAGCATGCTCAACTTTGATGTTGTGAACATAAAGAATGATCACACCAATCACAAATAGGATGATCAGCACAATCTTGAAGCCATCAACCCATTCTTGATTCGTCATTTCAGGCTTCCTGATGATCATAAAGGTCAGCGGCGATGTTCTCAAGCCGTTGTAGCGTCATCTCAGTGATCATGTGACGCTTGATGTCACCTTGCTTGGTGAAGAGTTGTTCACACCAATACGCACCAGCTTTGGCGTCGCGGTCATAAATGTACTCAAAGCAGTCAGCAATGAGCAATTCAAGAGTGTTCAGGTTCATGATCAGTTAAACCAGTGAGCTAAGTTTGCAAGTTCAGCTGCGACATCTTGGATGTTATCCTCAGTCAAAGCTTTCAGACAATCCTCTATGTCTTCATCGGGAACATAGAACAGGTTTCCATTCACCTCGGCCGACATTTCATCGGCGAGATCCATGCAACGTTGACGGAGATCGTTCATCATTTCAGGCAGCTTCCATGTAGTAGTAATACTCTTCTTCAGACATTTCACAAACTCGCTGAAACTCAGCTCGTTCTTCTGCTGTCATCGTGGTGTCAAAGATTTCACCAGGCATGTCAGCAATCTCGGACCAGAGTTCGTCAAACATTGGGGAGCGATTCCTCTCAACATGGCTAAGATACAGGATCTGGCTGGAGAAGTCTAGGGGGCTTGTGCAGGTTCTTCAACTGGGCCACCATGAAGAATGTCTAGCATTTGTTGGTGATAGTGGTCTGCCTCACGAACCACATTTGCTGCCTCTGATACATCTTCAATCTCATACTTTGTCATCTCCAGAGAGTGAATGACATTGGAGAGAAGGTCAGTCAGTGCCTCAAGCTTTTGTGCGTCAGTCATCAGCGGTGACGGCGATTGTTGTTGTCATCCAGAGCATCATTCAATCCGTTGATAACTCCTTGAGCAAAAGCAATAGCCATGTCATTCCAAAAGTTTGGATCATTGACAGTCTCACGGATAGCTTTGACCCATTCGGGAGCAGTTGCTTCTTTTAGAGCTTTACGCTCTTCGGGAGTCAGATCGTTGATGATAGTTTGGAACTCGGTCATTGCGATTCCTCTCAACATGGCTAAGATACAGGTTCTGGCTGCACTCGGCGGATTTAGTGTGCAGCCAGTAAATTGGCCTACCAGTCCCGATTTGATTGCTCAAACCGCTTACGATCTAGAGCCTCTTCATACTCATCCCCAGACAGATAATCTTCCCAGCAACCACTATCATCGTAGCTGCGGTTGGCATAATTCCAGGAGTAGGATTGACCTTCGTAGAAGTGAACGACCATGATAATTTCAGAGAGTTTGGAAAGGTTGAGCTTCTTTGATGTGGCTGTTGTAATACTTTGTGATCAGATCATTACACAAAGGCAGCCATTCTTCATCAACATTACAGTTCCCACAATCTCGTGCTTGGAACATCAAACGCAAGAGACAAGTTTCCTCATCTTGAGTGAACTCAACTCGGTTGAAAGTGTAACCAGTGTGCATCAGTTTCCGTTGATAATGTTCCAGAATTGTTTAGAGTTTGCTCCAGGAATGTGTGGGAGTTTCTTCTCCCAGTATCCTGTAACATGTCGGTGCCAGGAGATAATTGGAGACAACATAATTCTCATTCGGTAGTTCATCAAACCAGAACAAGTTTAGGTGCAGGTTGAACAGAATAGGTGACTCCACCTTTATACTCAGCAGACACACTCACAGCATTAGAAGGAGCACCAAGTTCATCCACAATCTTCCACGAATCCTCTCCCTCTTCAATCACAACATAACCGAAACAACCTGCGATTGAGAGAGACTGAAGCCCCCACTTCTCAGCTTGACTCTGACGATCCCACCAAGTACGCTCGTTGTAGAACTGGCTAGGATCATCGTTGCGAGGGCCGAAGGTGATAGTGATGTAGCGCATTGCGTTTGTTTGTCTCAACATGGCTAAGATACAGGGCCCTGGGCCCCTTTGGCGGGTTTGGTGGACGGCCCGCCAACTGTCACAAGCTTAATCGGGAAACTCTAAGCCGTATTCTGAAATGAGAATGTCCCGCACAAGCTCACGATCCATACTATCACCATGAAACTCACCATCTGTTGCAGTAAGTTGCTCCAACAGAATCTCAGTTGCTGATGCAATCTCCTTCAAAGTTGCACCCATAGGATACACACCACCACGGCCATAGAACTTGAAGACGTAACTATGAAACTCAGCTAGGGTTGCGTACATCATCAGAAACGAATGATAGGGTGGTCTAGATTAAGTACCTGACATCGCTCAGTTGCAAACACTAACTCAACTTTGAGTTGATAATACTCATTGATGCCTTCATCATAGATAACAACATCAGAATTGAGCTGATCTTCGTCGAGTTGTTGAAGCTGTTGCAGGAGTTCTTTGTAAGTCATTTGATAGCCAGATGGGGTTTGTTGATAATCATATGATCCAAGATTTGAGCAAGTTTCTGCTCATAAGTTGGATTGTGATACTTCATGCACTCAACATAAGCATCATGGAGACGATCATATAAATCGTCCCAATGTTGTTTGGGAATGTAGTTAGTTTTCATCAGAAGTGGGCCTCAGAAGTGTCAAGCATTTCACTGTACTTTGCGATGGCATTGTAACACTTTGCTGCCATCATTTGATCACCATCAGCAACATAACCTTTCAGAAACTCAAAGGCATACTTAATGCGTTGCTCGGGTTGTGCAAGAATACGCTTCATCTCGGCCTGTTGCTTTTGGTAGGCAGAATTGTAAGCAAACATTTCACGATCTTCGATGCTCATGGTGTGAAACTTGCGGGTCATTTGCGTTCCTCTCAACATGGCTAAGATACAAGGCCACGGCCCCCTTCGGCAGGTTTAGTGGACGGTCTGCAGACTGGCACACTCCCTATGGTTTATGTTGCTCAGTTGTCGTTGAATCTCTACCTGAAGTGGAATTAAGTGTGACACCATAAAGTGCTCATACTCATTCTCTTTCATCAGGTTGGTGATGTTATCAATCTGCATCAATGCGAAAATGAGTTTAGTTTTGTCGTTCATGATTTGTGTCACAGAAGGTGTGCAATCAGAGATTCAAGTGCATCAACAGGTTGACCACTTCTCTTCAACAAATAGTAACCTTGCAACATGCGTTTGTCACTATTTTTCTTGGGTAATTTACCCTTTGGTGGTGGTAACGGATCACCCATCTTTCTGGGTTTTCCTGGTTTTCTCCTCCACCATTTCTTCTCTTCTTCTAACTCTCTTGGAAGAGTTACAGACCAACTTCTAACTTTATGAGTGAAGTTCATTGATTCACTCAACAATAGTATCAACATTGGGATCAAAAGTAACCTCATGAATCACATCAAAATCCTCAGTCATTTTGACATAATTCCAGAGAGTGTCAGTGTCATCATCCACATTTTCCTGATAACAGTGAATGAAACCCTCTGAGTCTTGTTTCACATAACAACCATCATAATTCTCATCATCAAAGACATAACCAGATGCGATCAGTGCGTCAACGAAAGTCATGGGGTTTGTGTGTTTGTCTCAACATAGCTAAGATACATCCTCATGGCCACCTTTGGTTGAATTGGTGTGCGGTTTGCGGATTGTCACACTCTGGCTCGGTTTGTCTCTGATCCGTCCAACCCTCAAATCGTCGCATGGTTCTCACTTTAAGATCCCTGTCGTGGCAAGGGATTTGAGTTTGAGCAAACAATGATTTTTCTGCAATTTTACCCCAGTAGGGGATTAGGTCATCCCCTGCAATCAGATTCATCAAAAATCAATTGTTGTTAATTAACCAATCACCCTAAAACATACAGTTGCATTACCATTGGAAGGTGGAGCAATCTTTCTGAAAGCCCCATAAGATAAATCAATATCTGCATGGCTGTACGGACCTCTATCATTCACTCGCACAATCACCTGCTTCATGTTATCTTGATTGGTGATGCGTAGTTTGCTACCCATTGGAAGATAAGGGTGAGCAGCAGTTAATTCGTAGGCATTAAAGGTCTTGCCACTTGCAGTAACTTGGCCATGGAATCCATCACCAACGCCATAGAATGTGGCGATTCCACACATCAAACTAGCTAGGATCATTGTCTCTCGGATTTACGGAACAAAGAGCATAATTGATCGCAACTGCTATGGCAACTGCGGCCAAATAGATGACAAAATAAATCATCTGTCCGTTTCAGCTTCTACAATATCTTTCAACATCTCATCCAGTCGTTTAGCACTACGTCGATTCAATACAATGTCAGTAACGCAATAGCCAAATGAAAACCATGCAGCAGCAACAGTCAGTGCAGTGAACATAATTTTTCTCCGATAACTTAAGACATTAGTTTAGATCGTTGGCAACACCCTTAAGATCTGCCAGTGCATTTTTAATCATTGAACTTGTGTAACCAATCACATAAGCGGGTGATTGGTCCATCTTTGCATCATCAGTGAAATCCACTGAGATACACTTTAGAAGTGCATCTTCAAGTGATGTGATCACATAATTGATGCGATCTTGTGCGTATTTGGTGTCCATCAGTATGCAGAAACAACAGAGTAAAGTCCACCAGTGGAGTTGTAAAAGAGGTCAACATCGCACTGATACTCTTCACTCAAATTAAATGCAATGTCATAAGCTTTGTCATGATCAGTGGTGTGATTCTCCCAAGGAGCTGCAGGGCAACGGATGTCGATTCGCATTTGATTCATCTCTCAACATGGCCAAGATACAGGATCTGGCTGGGTTTGGCGGGTTTGGTGTCCAGCCCGCCAACTGTCACACTAGATCATTTGTTGCTCTTTGCGGCACCTAGAAGGGCCTGAATGAGGAAGATAATAGCGAAACATTGCCAGAATGTAAGTTGAACTGCGAACCAGGATAGGATCAATCCAAGTAACCAAGCTTCAAAACAAAGAAACAGAAATGAAACTGCAATAATACCTGTAGCGGCTCCAAGAAGCCATGCAAGAGATTTGTCACCGAATCGGTTGTAGCTCATCACCATGTACCTCGTTGAATGTGAATCTTTTTAATTTCAGTATAAACGAATTGTTTTAGTTTGTCATCATCAGTGTTATCAAATGCGTACCAAAGCCGTGCAAGGTATTCATCCTGTTTCATACACTTTACGACTTCTGCGTTACTCATACCTACATCATTTAGGGGAGATCCACTAACAACTTTGTTGCGTCCGAAGTTTCCTGACACACGCCCAGTTGTTCTCAGTTTGGGACGAATCTTGGAGAGGTTAGAGTAAGTCATTTGTATTGTCCCAGGACATCAATGAAGTGTTGAATACAATCTTTAGGAATATGAATGGTTTGAAATCCTGGTCCATTACCATCTTCCACACTCACAGTTCCACACTCATCAGCAGTAAAATCAAAACTCCAACCATCTTCTTCGTGCTCAATTTTGATGTGTTTGGTAATAGTGTAAGTCATTCATCCTCCTCGTAAGGGAACATTTCGTCGTATTCTTCGTCAGTTAGAGTAAGATACTGAACATCAGCATTTCTATGCTCTTCAGCATACACTAATTGATAGTGTGCAAAGTCGGAGAGACTTGTGCTGCCGTACTCAACAACACCATCAACGAGACAAAGGTAGTTCATTCCGCTTCAAGTTCCTCCAGAAACTTAGTGTAGACATCAATCGCAGCTTGATTGGCGTTGTCTTTCTTCATCCGATAGATGTAGTATTCAACGGCTTCAATCGTCATCTGCTTTTTCATTTCATTCCAAGGCATAAACTCAGTCATTTTAGTACCTCAACTTGACGGAGTTCTTCATCAATACAATCAAAGATTTCGGTGTAAATGTGATCATACTGATCTAGATTTTCAATCACTTTGTTTGCAACTTCTTCGGTTACAGTTACTTCATCATCGGGATAATCGAGAACATCATCTTTAGTGTAGATCCATGCAGCTACAGGTGCATGTTCACCCTGTCGGACAATCAGTTGATTGATAGCTTGACGGAGTTCAGCAAGAGTGCGGGTCATTTAGTAACCAAAATCGTATTCAAAGTTAGCAGCAGACTCAACAGCCCTTAGAATGCCTTTATAGTCAAGGTTTTCATCCCAAGTGAACTCAGAAGCCTGTTGTTCAAGGCAATAGAGAATCAGATTGATTTGATAGTCAGTAAGATCAACTTTCATGCTTCAACTCCGAACATTTCCTGATACAACCAGTTTTCAGGTTTGTCGAGGTTTGCTTCACATTCCTTGAGGAACATGATCTCCTTACGATAGAACTCTACCGAAGCTTTCGCTTTGAGGTAGTTGTTGCGGGCATCATACAGTGCCCGTTGGATCTCAATGCGATTCATGGGTGAACCTCTCAACATGGCTAAGATACATCGCCAGGGAGTCGCCTGGCGCCTCTAGTGGACGGTTCCGTAACTGTCCTCACCAACCTTTAGGTTTGGTGAAGTTGTAGTAAGAGAACATACGACGATTAACTAACTTGAAAGTCCCGTAATCGTTGGAGTGAACATAACCCTCATGGCCAGAAGGAATGTAATCAATGCCCATATCAATCCGTGCATCAACCTGATCACCAGTCACGGAGATTCCTTCCATGATCAATTCTTTAGCTTTGGTCAACAGGTTGAACAACAGGAGGAGATTGCCATCAATACAATCAACAGGTCGATTCTCTCGGATACACTTATTGATTGCAATTTTAAGGTTCGCTACTTCTTTTTCATCAGGGTATCTAACAAAATTGCTAACCACACTTGCAAGACCAAGAATGTAATCAATCCTACGACGACGGGAGGTAAATTGTGCATTTCCATCTACAAAATGAATACCAAGAAAACGACCAGAAAGATAGTTAGGGACACCAAAATGTGCCTCCAGTTCCTTGATGGAATCTCCAGTGTAATGTGTATGAGCAGCGACAATAAGATCAACGTCCAGAATACCTGGAACGGAATCAAAATTGTAGGTAATAGTATTAGGCGTAAAAGTTGTTTCACCACCATAACCAATCCAATCGCACTGATAAATCCCATCAAACTGCGGGAAGTGAGAAAGGCAGGTATGAAGAATCGCTGCAACTTTAGGATTCGTGCCGTGATTCTTTTCGATGTCGGAGTGTGTATAATTGATCTTAACTTTGACCTTATTGAATACACTTTTTGTACCTACAAACTTCTTACCATTCTCGGGATTAGTCCCAAAAACAATAGCAGGAGCACCATCATATTTCACACTACAATCACCTTTGCAGTTACGCAGGTAATTGATAGTATCCTGCACGGCTTTCTTACCGAGAAGTGCAGAATCTTCGGGATGTTCGAGATGTGTGTTCTTCATATAGCCATAATACACGAAAAAAGGGCCCTGTGAAGAGCCCCTGTGACAGTTATTGATCTGTCACACTGTCTGAAGATTGATCTAAAAAGTTTATTACTTTTTGCATATCACTTACTTTTACACTTTCAGGATTAGCTACAATTTCATTCATCAGAGTTTTCATTGCTTCTAATTTTTGTGCATGAAGTCTATGAAGTTTCTCTGGATCATTAAAGTTAGGATCAATCATTGTATCATTAAACTCTAATTTATGTATCGGTTCTGAACATCGGTTCTATTCCATTGATCTCAACATGTGGTTGCAACTTTCTCAAGATAAAGTCACATTCCCAGTATTCTTTACTATCTGTAATTGTTTTGTTAATTTGGTAGTACCTCAGAGCTTTATGAAGCAGACTACACTCGTGACCGCTGAAGTTCATCAGGTTGTAAAACTATCAACGACACGAGATGTTTCCTCATCAACAAGAGCAAACTTGTGTGCATTTACCACACGTTCCATGATTCGAGAATCGTGAGTATTCTCATACTCATCCCGCCAATCTAGGAGAACATCGTGACACTCATTGTCATTTTCTGCGATGACACTTACAACGCCACCATACTCAGAAGAAGGAAAAGGAACCCAATAATCAACCAGATAAAGATACTTCATTGTTGTTTGTAAATTACTCTTTTAGTGTAGATGTTTTGTTTGAATTTGTCAAGTCAGAGACAATACTTTTTCAGAATACGAAGAACCTCTCTCGGTTGATCCTGAATTGCAAAAGCCTCTTTCTCAACATCATTTTTGAATCCTAATGGATAGAAATACCCATTGGGAACTTTGCAGACTTGTGCTACATGAACTGACTCATGAGCTATGGTACGACTCATTTCACCTTGCCAATCAGGATAGTTTTGTTGGACAACATCCTCACACAAGACTAATTGTGTCCTACCCGACCGATTGTTGGGATCTTTTCTTGTCAACACCATGCCATCGTATTTTCTACTCTCACAGACCTTGTGATTGTTGACAATTACCGTAACACCAGATTGATTCAACACATCGAGAATCTCTTGATGAGTTGGAGTCAAATAATCCATCACCAGCCTCGATCACTCAACCAGCAGGCCACTTTCCAACCAATCCAACCCACAGCTCCACCGATCACCATAGCAACAATACCAGTGGGAAGTGTGAACAATCCAAAAAGTGCAATGAAGAATCCCGCAGCAACAGCTCCTCCACCAACTATAGTGCTAAAGTCATCAGATCCTCCAGAACTTTCAGAACTAGAACTATAAGATTGTTGTGGTTCTGAGTATTCTTTTTTATCGAAAACAGGACTAACACAGAATGACCTAAATCCCTCAACATGTGCATACATGGAGTTGACTTGTTCTTCAGCCTGCATAGGACCAAGAGCATCAACAGTGGTTGATTGGATGCCCTGACGGGGAGAAGTCCAGTCTACTTTATACTTCATCGTGCGCGGTGGAGTGAAACAAATAGGTAATCTTTGGGGTCTTGTTCATCTACTACGATCTCATAGTAGATGGATTGTGCATCTTTTTTCCTGCCAGCTTCTGCAAGGTCAGAACACCTTGACTCGTGGTAGTTTTCCAAATACTTGATAAGTTCTCTTTGATTTTTAATCATCCAAATGCAGCCTCAAGGGGAGTTTGTTTGATAGGCATTGCAGTATAAGGTGTTGTCTCTTCAATGTCAACTACATTACCCACTGTCTGGCTATTAACTGGGGCGTGGAATTGCCTGGTTTTGGTGTTGTAGAATCCCCAGATGGTTTTAACTGGTTTCCCAAGATTATAGTCGTACCGCTGATGGTGATGCAACCAAATAGCAGTAGTGTTCCTCTTGAAATCCTTTTGTTGTTCATAATGATAACCCTCTGGGGCTTTATGGAATAGTTCTACCGTCACCGTTCAATTTTCCAGTGTTCGTTACCCTTGACAGGAACCCAGAAACAGTACATTTTGTTCATAGAAACTAGGAACAAGTGAGGTACACCATCAATCGTCTTTTCCTGTTCTACAGTACACATGTGGAACTGATCCATAACATTATGGAATCGGTTCTTAGCTTTACTGGACAGTGGTACAACGGAAACCCGTTTTGTTTTCGTAGTCATAGTCTTTACCAACATGGCTAACTTAATGCGTCAAGGAGCGGATTTGGATGAAGAGTGTACGGTTTCTTGACTGTCACACTCTTGGATTTTGGTTTTGTGGGGGAACCCTTGGTGGCCTTGGGTTTTGTCCCCTGAGATCCCTGTTGGCCACTAGGCGTTTTCGCCTTTTTTTGCGATTTTGGTTGCACAGGAGTCTTAGTACCCTTCTTGAGTTTCCGATGCGAGTTTTTTAATTGTTCAAGCCGAATCTCAGCAAGTTGTCGGGTCTTGACTACTTCAAGTTGTTGACCATTTGCAATGATCATATACTTTTTGCCGAACGGGATAGCAGCAAATTGGAAGTCATCAGTAGCAAATCCTGTTGGGCCATTGTCTGGATCCAGGATACTTGTGTTGGGAAACATCATGCAGGTTGATACTTTTTCTCGTAGTTTTTCTTTCGGTCTTCATCAACAAGTTTCACAAAATCTTCTATACTGTAGACAGAACCGTTGTGTTTGACTGTTGTAACCCTTTGAGCTTTTTCTGTGTCGAACAGTTTGTTGACATAAAAGATTGATCTAGCCATTGTTCGTTTATTTCCGGCTTGGATGTTTGTTGGTCTCTTGTGTAGAGTAATCTCCTGATCCATGAAAACTACTTGGCCATCTTTCCAGTTTTGTGTGTACACATATTTGTCCTGAAAGACTACCTTTTTAATTTCATTCAGGATCTTATTACTTTCTTCTCTGGAGAGTCCAACAAATCCATCAAAAGAACAACTTGGAATCTTCATTCCAGATAGGCCAGATGCAGTCTCAGTGTAAAGGGAGGTCTCCATTCCGTCAAGGGGAACCATGTTGTAACGGAGCAAAGATGACTGAACATCGTTGAGAACAGGAGCCATTTCATTGTCAATCCACTTATGTTTTACCACAAGTTCTTTGATCATACTTTTCATCTCTGAACTCAGAGATTCATAAGCGTCATGAGTACATAGGAACTGCGTTTGACTGTTCTCAGAATCACTGACACTCTTAAGACCAATAACTCTCTGTGCATCCTCAAATGCACACTGATCGCTGTGCCAATTTAGTTCCCCATTCTGGAACATTCCAGCTGGACGGCCTTTGTCTTCCTGTTTGTAACTGACATAGGCAACTGCTTGACTCAAATAGTTACCAGCTGCATTACTAATGTAACCTAGGTTAGCAAGGATCTCTCTCCAGTGACGACCTGTGAGTTTCTTGTCACAGATATACTCATGGGTGAAAGCTCGACTTGGATCTCCCCACTTACTCATCACATCAAATAGATTCTCAGTGGAGATATTTTCATTCAGGAAAACAACACACTCAGATGCACATAGCCTACCGAGTTCCAATAGTTCTTCTTCACAATTCCAATCAATGTCATAAACTTCAAGTCCAACACTTGAGTTATAATTTTCTAGTGATTTTGTTTTCATTTAAGATTTATCCAGATACAGTATGTAGTTAGCCGATCAAATATCTTTTCTCGTATTCTAACAGATCTTCAGGAACTTCCAAGATGTTAGAGTCAATCGGATCAGAGTTTTTCCACCTAACTTTACCCTCTTGCCTCTGATACAAATTGATACCAAGATGGTTGTACTTGAGGTTGGTAGGTACAAGAACCTTGTAATCTTCCTTATCAGGTGCAGTCAAGAATGACAGAGATTCATTCTCTTTCTTGGTCACAACAATTTGTTGTGTGCAGACCAAAAAGATCTTCTTGAACTCCTCGTAATCCCCTAGATACTTTTCCTGGTTCGACATAATCATCCGACCCACAAATTGCGGGGAATGGTAGTGATCCAGAGTATTTAGCCTGTACTGTTTGGAGAGTTGATTCTCCAGAGCTTTCTCACTAATCAGGTTCGTAGGATTTGGATTACCTGCATCAAAAACCCCGTAGTAAAAATCACGGGAGATCTTTCGTTTGTCATCAAAAGATCGGGCCCAGTTGTGTGCATTGGCCCTCATGTTGTTGAAGGTGCCTTCAGCGTAGACTTCCCACTTTTCCATCACTTGCGTACCACCGAGATTGCAGGTTGACCTTGTTGGAAGATAGTATCGACCACAGCTTGGATCTTCTGGTGAGTAGAGATCCCAACTTTGTTGAAGACGGGAACAACAACTAGACCGAAAGATTTGGTGTAGTTGTTGACATCACCAGGAACCAGTTCACCACTACGGATGCGAGCTGCATCATTGTGGTGCATCCGAATCACACGGCCGATGGTTTGGGAGATACCAATGTAGTCCATCGAACGCATAAAGATGACACCCTCAAGTCCAGAGACGTTGATACCCTCAGAGAGGATGGAGTGATGCAACACAACGAACTTCTTAGAGTCATCCTTACCCCATGCACTTAGGGTCTCAAAGAACACCTCACGATTCACCTTCTTACCATCAATAATTGCACCAGTCTTTGCGGTGATGTAGAGGTAAGAGAATCCACGATCTTGCAACTGTTGGATGAAATCAGTCTCAGACATCAGTGCAGAGATCTGTTTAGTAGCTTTCGCACAGATCAACACTTTGCCCTTACCACATTCATCCAGAGTCTCAATCAGATTCTCACAATCACGATCCGCAGGAATCTTACCAGACTTCACCATTGGAAGTTGTTTTGCAATCACTTTCGGAGGGAGAATGTAACCACCTTGCACAAGTTCAGGTGCAGGAACATTACAAATGACCTGACCATAAACATCTACATCATTCATCCCAGGCTTACCGACTGCGAGAGAATGTTTGGGAGTCGCAGTGAAGAAGTAACAACGGTCGGCTTCTTGACTGAAGTATTCAGTTGCAGGGAAGAAGTTACGTTTGACGGAGTTGTGAGCTTCGTCAAAATAAATGGTATCAACCTTGATGCGAGATTGTTGTAGTCGCTCCAGAGAATTGTAGGTCGTGAAGATCAGTTTATGGCCACGAGTGTTCACCCACCAGTCAACAATCTCTTGAGGTTTGGTAGTCGAAAAGTGATGAGTTTCACCACTGTGAACGTGCATCACACTTGCATTGGTGATAAACTCCAGAAACTCGGAACAGAGTTGTTCTGCAAGCAAAATGCGAGGTGCAACAATAACAATCGTTTGAGGAGTTTCAGACTCAAACTGACGCATACAATCAAAACTCATTGTAGGTGTTTTACCGGCACCAGTAGGCATCACCATTTGACCAAGTTTATGCAGTTGCATTAACTCAACTGCGCGTTGTTGGTGGGGACGAAGAATCATCAAATTGCGTTTCAATACAGCTAGAATACCCCATCACCCGGCGCAGGGCAATGGGGCCATTGATCAGAGATCCTTATGGGTCAGAACTTATCAATAGGAAGGATACGATGAGCTTTAAAAGCAGCTTCGTGACCATTCCCATCAAACAGGATAGGAACAACACCCAAGAAAGTGAACATCTTTTCATTAGGCATCTTAGTCAGATCAATACCATCAAGACCAATGGATGCCTGAGAATACCGAATGATAGAAGAATGTTGGGTTTCGGTAGTGGTAACAAAAGACTTAAAGCCCAGTTTCAGAACCTCATGAGTGTTTTCTTTTGCAGAATACAACACAATGTAAGTGTGACGACCCTTAGAACCATTCTCAAGAAGTTTCCTCAGAAGTCGTGCTTCGTTGGTGGAACTCGGAGCATCATAGAGAACAAAATCTGGGTCATGATCCAGTTGCACAAAGGGATCAATACGATTGCCCGACTCATCTTTCATGTCGGGAGAAGTAGACAACCACTTCAACCATTCTTCACGATCCATCTTGCGAACAATAGGATCACCACCATTCTCGGTGCGGTTATAGATTGCGTTGACAATCTTCGTAAATGCACCACCAGCATTGTTAGGATAAACCTCATCAATTTTGCACATCTTGATGAGCCAGTCTTCAATCGCAGTGATGTCTCGTTGAAGTTCACCAATCCGAACCAATTCAGCACCAGCAACAATGAAGTCTTCTTGGACTACTTTGCGACGGGGAGGAAAGTTGTTCAGCAGAAGTCCGTTAGCAAAAGAGCAAGCTTTGGTGTTCTCTTTTGGTCGGATACGAACAACAGGAAGGAAAGGTTCGTTCTCAGCCATAGCTGCAAGAGCCCGAGTACGGCCATCCTCAAACTCGTTGTCAGTAACTCGGACAACTGGGGGGAGATCCTTAGTGTCCCAACCTCGGAGTTGGTATGAAACTTGCATGTCAAGAACACTATTGTTAGAGTTCTGTTCACACCTAACACCAGCATTGGCAAACTCAGGATCATCTGGGTTTTTCTTAGCCAAGTTAATGAAGCTGAAGTCTACAAACTCTCCATTAAACTTGGATTCAATCTCTTCTTTAGACCAATTCTTTTCGTACTCAGCAAGGTCAATTTCCTTGCCAAAAATAATGCGTTTTTTCATAGTGTTTGTTTTTGCTAAGAGCAGTTGGTGATGAGATTTTGTTTGCCAGAGGCATTTATCTCATGAGGCCAGAATACATCAGACAAAGAACTATGTCAAGGGCCCTGTCTGAGGTTTGAGGGTTTCGTAACAATACTCAATGTTACAAGCATAAAGGACTCGCATAATTAAGTCCAGTGATCTTTGGTGTGGTCGTTGTTTCCAACCATACCATTGTGTTCTCTTACCTACATCGTAGGGCGGAACTTGACCCACAGAGTAATACTGATCAGCTGTGGTGTCGTAGGTAACTCCTCGGTCATCATACAACCACCAATGTGTATCACCTCTGTAATCTATCCCGCTCATTGGAATCAAATCATGAGGATCCAAGAGATAGAATAGGGCCTGAGTTGAATGGTAACAATGACCATACATCGGGTTCTTTACATTTTCTTCCCGATATTTTTTAGTGAGAAGATCTGGAGTCAGATGATTGCGAATAATCATCATCATTGACTCCGCAATCTCTTGGTTATAATAAAACGGGAGAAACCTCAGAGTACGAGTCTCAGAGATTTCTCCATCTTTGTAAGAATGTCTTACAACTTCTTTCATCAGAAGTTCTTTAGAAGTGCAAGAGTTTCACGATCAAACTCCTCTCGAATACCAGAATCAGGAAGCCAATCTTCAGGACCAGTTTCCATCATGGATTGATAAAGATCGTTCTCATCAAAGGAATCGTAGTTGAAATCGTCGTTCATGGGTGAATCAGTTGAACAAGGCCAAAATACTGTGGATTCGGGGGAGAGTCAAGGGGCTGACCGATCAGAGATCCTTATCGGACTCTTCAGATTTCATAAGTCTTGCATTTCTACCAACATACTTCCCAGGAATTGTGATGTCTTTTGTTATGTTACTGTGTGTGCATAAAATTACATTATCACAAATGTTTAAGTTATTCATAACTGTTCCATTCAAAAAGAACTTACAGTTTTCTCCTATTTTTGTTCTCCCACCAACATAAACTCTTGAACTAATGATACTATTTCTACCTAGGATAACATCATGACCAATACCAGATTGGTTATCAAAATAACAATGATCGCCTACTGAAGCATTCCAACAAATCTCACACAAATGACCAATAAAAGATCCCCTTCCAATTTTGGAAGAGGAGAACATGTAAACCGAATCATCTATGTATGTTAAACAATCTAGATTAAGATTATCTAATAAATCACAGACCTCTTTTCTAAGATCCATGTCAAGATAGAAAGCAATAATGTATTGATAGTTATCTTTTGAAATTAAAGCTTTGAAGTCTTTGGGAGTGATTATAGAAATATCTTTCAATCCTTCCTTATTGAAAACTTCAAAGTATTGTTGAGTGATTGAAGATTCGGGAAATCCAATTATTTTAACTGGTTTATTATTTTTGATGAACATTTGAGTCCCCGAAATTCAGTATTTAGTCCCAAGATACGTTTTGTAGAAGGAAGCCAGGCATCACATAAGTCCATGAACCAGACTCTTGATTACCGCCAACCTTGTACTCCCACTTATACTCATACTTGTTATGACTATCCCAAGTCATATAACCCTTCTCTTTGTCAAATCTACCCTTAATAGTAAGGCCAAACTTGTTAGAAAAGATGTTACGAGTACGCAGAGCACCGCCAGTCTCACGAGTTTCTACAACTTTACATGTATCTGGATAGGTTTGAAGTCCTGCCTCAAGTACACATGGAGTTTCATACACAAATGGACGATACACCTTTGGTTTTGGTGGTGTGGTCTGTGCAAATACTGGTGCAGTGAACACCAGCGAAGTCAAAATCAACAGAGATTTAATCACTTGTTCATTTGGAGAGTAGGGACGGGCATTCCACCTTCGGTGGGCACATAGATGGTCACATTACCATTCTTGCTACCATCTTCAAGACCAGTGATGTACAGGTATTGGAGATACTCACGGTTGTCCTTCAGGCTATCACCAATAATTTGGTTTGCCTTAGCGACACCAGTAGCACGGATCACTTCAGCATCAGCAAGTTGTTGTGCCGAATCTTTCTTTGCTTGTGCTTCCAGCACTGCTACCTGACGAGTATACTCTGCCTTTTGCAGTTCTGCTTTACCTTGTAGTGATTGGGCCCACACATTATAGAGAGGACCAACAACTGCATTGATAATCAACAGAGACAGAAGAAAAGAAACGCCGATGATACTGGCGTTACGCATAGTGTTGTCTTGAGTCATTTAGTTTCTCCAACATAAACATAGTCAGGATGTTTGGCTTTGAAAGCCTCCACTTGTTCTACAGTCTTAAGAAAGACGGAAAGAGTAGTGTTCGGATGTTCTTTGAAGTAATACTTCACTTGAATGAGGTCTTTCATATCACGCAGGGATTTGTTCTTCATTACCTTTAGTAGTATAACACTTCCACTCACCATTTGTAAACAGGTAAGCGTAGTCACACCAAGAATCGTTCACAGAACCAATGAAAGCTTGGAAAGAGTTGTCCAGATTAGGTTCGGTATCTACATCACCACGGCCTTCGTAGTAAAGAGTACCAAACTCCTGTTCTTTACCGTCCCAATCTTTATCAGTCCACAGAGAACTGATGTCACCACCATCAACCAACTCTGCAGCTTTCTGACGAGTGTTGAAGTGTTCTTTCAGTTTCTTACCATTCCACTCAGGATAGCCGTCCCAGTGACAATACACCGAAAGGACAGAGCCATTCTTAAGTTGAACACCGATGCGAGAACGAGTCGCCATGTTGTCTTGAAGTTACTTGAGAGGGGTTTGTGTTGCGTCAAGACCACATCCGTGTCTCAACATGGCTAAGATACCAAGATCAGAGCCCCTTCGGCGAGATCAGTGGACAGCCAAAAGACTGTCACACCATCATTTGTGTTTCCATTCCAGTGACATTTATACCACGTTGAATCATCTTCATCATGGCTTCCTGAGCACAATTAAAGTCAAAGTAACAGGCCCATTTCTGTTCATAATCTAAAATATAACCGACTTTGTAAAACTCAGGTATTTGAGAACGGTTGCGTTTCATTCTTCATCCCAAGGTGCTTTACGGTCCATAATTCTCTTAATACTTTCCATTGTTGATTCACTCGGAAGTGATAATCTTTCCACTAGAGCATCAAAATCTCCTTCTTTTAAGAAAATGCGTTCTGGTGGATAAGAACCCTTGCCCCAATACTCTTCAAACTTATAAACATATTCCATATGTTCCCATCCATGATTAAGTGAATGCCAGAAAGACCCCCACATATGATAATCATCAAAGCGAAATCCTTGATGAGATATCAGACGATACCACCACCAGAATGGTGTATATTTAATCGGTTTAAATCCGATGATCCACTTATTCATCCACATCGGTAAGTCCAACTTTCAATTCCTCTAAACGATCAGTGATAGCCTTAATAAAGTCTTGTTCTGTCCAAGTGTTCAAAATACTTTCTTGAGGATCATTTTCATCCCATGAGATGTCAAGTGATCCATCTTTGTTTTCTTTTACATCAATCATGATTATCTGTCGTAATAGTTTTCTTCAACTTGACTCTCAAGAAAGTCACACTTATTTTCCAAATATCTCACAAGTTCATAAAGATCACGAAGATCTCTTTTCATCTCTTCAATATCACGCATCTGTTCTGACTTTGCGACAAGAGTATTATACTCCGCATCTTGGATGTGGCGAAGTTTTTCACACGAATCCCAATCCCTTTCGTGATACCAAGTTTTTTCAGTTTCAAACATTAGAGTGACTCTACTTCATTAGCTATATTATTCAACACATCATAAGGATGTTCAAGTTCTCCCCAATCAGTACAAAATCGATCAGCAACTTCACGAAGAATAAACGCAATCAGTCTCTGACGATCACCTTTCTGTGGACGAAGTGTGAGTTCCATTGAAGCATCTAGAAGATATTGAGCACGCCTAGTCACAGGTTTCATCACTCCAATAATAACGCAGTTTATCACCATCCGCAGAAATATTCAAGTGATAGGTTTTACCATTTTGAGTATAAACCCCGACCCATAAGGTGCGTTCATTCATACTTTCCAGGTGAAACATCTTCACTTCTTCCAGCACGATTTCGTCTGGGTTTTCTGTAAATCGTGTCATGATAGAAATACCTTAAGTGTGCGTCCGTTGTCTTGTTCTGATACTTGGATGTTAGAGCATTCGTAATTAACATACTCTCGTCCATTCGGTCCAATTACCTCCACCCGATTGATGAGTGGATAGTTTTTGATGTAATCACCATTCGGTGCTTCATAATCCAAATGACCTTCATTCCAAGGTTTCTGTCCGAAAGATTCGTAGTCAATTCCAAGTGATTCTAATGCTGCTTTGTTTGCTGCTTCTCTTCGTTCTGCTTCTTCAAGCATTTCTTCGTGGGTTGGGTCAGTCATTTTTAATCACTTCAAATGTGTCTTCCGTAAGTTTTCGGTTTAGAATCTTGACTTCAGATTCAAGTTGTTCTATTCTATCACACAATTCAGTGATAACACCAATCAAACAATCATAATCAATTGTTTCGCTGTCATGTCCATCTTCCATGTCATAATAACAGGAGTGTACAAGTTCTTGTTTGAAATTGCGTTCAGTCATCGTATTCAGTAATAAAAGCAACTGCTAAACAAAATTTGCGTTGTTGAAAATCTACACTCATAAGAGAATTACCAAAGAAAGAAAACAAGAGGTTGATACCACCAGAAGAATGAATGACACCACCAGGGCTTTCAAAATTCACCCAGAGTAGTGCTCGGTTTTTGATGATACCAAACTGCCAAGTGTGATCTACTTCACCATCCTGATAAGTTTGTTTGGAGTGCTGGTAGAGTTTCATCGTCCTGAAAGATAAGATTTTTTCATTTGTTGAATGTTCTCCAAATGTTTGTAAAGGTCTTTGAAGTCTTGTTTGAACCTTACGAGTGCTTCACCTTCTTTGTTGAGATATGCTGTATCAATCAAAGTGTTGAGTTCTTCATCAATCAGTTGTTCAACGTATTCGTAGGTTTCTTTGGGAGTAGGCATCGGTTTGGTTGATTATGAGTGTATTATAAGGCATCACAGGGGGCTTTGGAGTGTCCCTGTGACAGTTCT
>Ga0209972_10000739_pt1 | contig 32185 bp, 27 predicted proteins | sample NOAtaG_7_FD_187302 | JGI IMG/M metagenome (GOLD analysis project Ga0209972, IMG submission 187302) | Freshwater lake microbial communities from Lake Erie, under a cyanobacterial bloom - NOAA_Erie_Diel1S_2200h metaG (SPAdes) (version 2) | ecosystem: Environmental > Aquatic > Freshwater > Lake ...
GGCGGAGCCGATTCCCGCGGTGTGGTTCTTCAGCCTCGAGGCGGAGAGCACGCTTGCCGTCAAGGTCGCGCGCGGCATGTACGGGCTGCCGTACTTCAAGGCGCGCATGCAGTACGAGCGCGAGGTTCGCGCGGACGGTGCCGAGGTGCGCCGCGCGGAGAGCATGCGGCTGTGGCCGCAGCCGGCGCCCGCGCGTTCGCTGGTGACGGCGGAGTTCGCGTCGCGCGCGCCGTTTGCGGAGGCCGCGGCGGGAACGCTCGAACACTTCCTCGTCGAGCGCTATGCGTTGTTCGCGACGCAGCGCGGGAAGCTCACCTACGCGTGCGTGCGGCACGATCCGTATCGCATTCGGCCGGGCGTGCTGCGCGAGGTGGACACGGGCTTGGTTCGCGCCGCGGGGATTCCCGCGCCCGCGGCCGATGCGCGGACGATTGTCCACCACGCCGCGGATGTCACGGTGCGGATCGGCGCGGTGTCGTTCGTGTCGTGAGTCACGCCGCGGCGCGGTCGAGGAGATGCAGCCGCTTCCATCCGCCGCGCTCGAAGCGGATCGCGAGGACGACGCCGAGGATCGCGATGTAGGCGGTCGCTGCGATCCAGGGGCCGGTCGCCTCGAGCTGCGGGAACAGCACGACCATCGCGTAGCCGCCGCCGACGATCACCGTCCACGAGAGGACGACGGTGAGGACGCCGGGGAAGATGGTGTCGCCCGCGCCGCGCAACGCGCCGGTGTAGACGATGCCGATCGCATCGAGCGTCTGGAAGATCGCGGCGCAGATGAAGATCTCGGCGCCGATGACGCGGATCTGTGCGGCGAGGTCCGGCGGCGTGCCGTCGTCGACGAACACCGAGGTGAGTTCGTTGCGGAAGACGACGAAGACGACGGCGCACAGCGTCATCCAGACCACCGCGATGAAGACCGCGGCGTGCGCGGAGCGGCCGGCGCGCCCGAGGTCGCCTTCGCCGATGTGCTTGCCGACGAGGCTCGTCGCGGCGGTCGAGAGGCCGACCGCGGGCATGAACGACATGTGCACGAAGCGCATCGCGGCCCAGCCCGCGGTCATGTGCGCGCTGCCGAAGCCGCCGGCGAGGACGGTCATGAAGATCGCCCAGCAAACCATCTCGTTTCCGAACTGGAGTCCGGCGGCCCAGCCGAGGCGGACGATGTCGCGGATCGCCGGAAGATCGGGTCGCCACGCGCGGCGGATTCCGTAGACGGAATCGAAGCGGCGCGAAAGGAAGACGACGAGCGGGATCAAGGCCTCGACCGCCGAGCCGATCGCGGTGCCGATCGCTGCGCCCACGACGCCAAACTCGGGCATGCCGGGGATGCCGGGAAGTCCGAGCTCGGGCAGGCCGCGCTCGCCGTAGATGAAGACATAGTTGGCGACGATGTTGGTGATGTTGCCGGCGATCGCGGCGACGGTGACGATCTTCGGGCGCTGCAGGCCGAAGAAGAAGTTGGCGAGCGCCTTGGCGCCGATGGTGACGATGCCTGCGCCGAGGAGGATCTGCGCGTATCCGGTCTCCATCTCGACGAGGCGCGGCTCGTGGCCCATCGCCGAGAACAGCGAGCCGATGACGAGCGCGAACGGGACGAGGATGAAGAGCCAGTAGCCGCCCGCGAGCCAGAGTCCGCCCCAGCCGTAGCGGGCGATCTCGTCGGTGCGGCCGGCTCCGACGCGCTGGGCGACGAGCGTGTTGACGAGCGAGAGGATTCCGAAGCCGAAGGAGATGGCGACCCAGCTCCACGAGCCGCCGTTGCCCTGTGCGGCGACTTCGAGCGGGCCGAGCACCGAGACCATCAGGCTGTCGACGAACTGCATCAGCGTGTAGCTGAGCATCGTGATGACGGTGGGCCAGGCCTGGGACCAGACTTCACGGATGTCGGCGCGCTGGGGGAGCATGTTTGAGCGCTCGCCGCTGCAGCGGCTCGCTTGATCCGGATGGGTGCACGGCACGTGCCGTGCAGTGCCTGGCACTGCCTGGCACGTGCCTGGCACCGATGCGCTGTCGATGCAAGCACCTCAGAAGAATGGACTTACCGCCATCGCGCTTCGTGCACGGCACGTGCCGTCCAGTACCTGACACTGAGCGGCACGTGCCAGGCACCGTTCGAATCGCAAAGCAGTTGGCGGCCGCTTGGACTCCGGCTGCCCGGATTTCCAGCTCAGACTTCGCTCTCAGATCTCCCTTTCAGATCTCAACGAGCACCATGTCGCTCTCGACCGTCGCCGACGCCTCGGGCGCGTGGTGCGCACTCGTCATCGACTCGAGGCCCGCGATCTTGGCCATCTCGACACGCGTGGCCGCCGCGTCGTACCTCGCCGCGGGCTTGCCGGCGCGCGCGGCCGCGAGGTCGAGCGCGATCTGCGACTCGCTCTTCGCATACTCGACCGGCTCGATCGCCTGCTCGAATCCCTGCAGGCGACTGGTCGCGTTCTCGAACGAGCCCGCCTTCTCGACCCACGCGGCACCCGGCAGCACCACCGTCGCCATCTCGGTGACGGCGTTCGGCAGCGTGTCGATCGCGACGACGGTGCCGACGCCCTTCAGCGCCGACGCCATCGACGGCGTGACCCAGTTGCTCGGATAGTTGCCCGTGACGAGCGCAGCGCCGTACTTGCCGCTCGCAAGCGCCTGCTCGAAGCCCTGCGCGTTCGCGACAGGCTTGCCGCCCGCGAGCGCCTCGAGCACACGGCGCACGCCGCGCGCGTTCGGCGCCTTCTCGGCGCGGATCGTGAAGCCTCCGGGGAAGGTCTTGTCCTGGCCGTTGACCGGCACCGGGCCGACCGCGAGCAGCGCGTCGGGGTCGATCGACAACGCGTAGCGCGCGAGGTGGAACGCATCCTCGCAGGAGAGCATCGGGCTCACGAGAAGCGCGAGATTCTTCTTCGCCACGGTGCGCAGCGAGGTCATCGCGCTGTCGACCGCGGCGACCGCGGCCTGCCACGCCTCGACCGGCCTGAGCGGGTCGAACGCGTCGCGTCCCTTGACCGAGGGCATCGTCAGGCGCGCGTCCGAGTGGACGAACTTCCAACCGTAGCGCACCTCGTCGGTGATCCACCACTTGTTGACGGCCTCGTTCGCGCGGGGCTTCACGCGGTAGACCTTGCCATCGTTATGCTCGACGGAGATGTTGTCGCCCGACGAGGTCAGGCCATCGATCGACGGGGTCTTCTTCAGGAACCACACGCGCTGCTGGAAGAGGAAGTCCTTATCGAGGAGCGCGCCGACCGGGCAGAGGTCGACGACATTGCCCGAGAGCTCGTTGTCGAGCGCCATGCCGGGGAAGACATCGATCTGCTCGGTCGAGCCGCGGCCGTCGACCATCAGCTCGTTCGTGCCGGTCACCTCGCGGGTGAAGCGCACGCAGCGCGTGCACATGATGCAGCGGTCGCTGTAGAGGAGGACATGCGGGCCGACATCCTTCTTCGGCTGCTTGTTCTTCGCCTCGGTGAAGCGGCTCTGCCCACGGCCGTACTGGTAGGAGTAGTCCTGCAGGTGGCACTCGCCCGCCTGGTCGCACACCGGGCAGTCGACCGGGTGGTTGATGAGCAGGAACTCCATGACCGCCTTCTGGTTGGCAACGGCCTTGGGGCTGTCGGTGTAGACGACCATGCCTTCGGTCGCCGCCTGCTGGCAGGTGGGGACGAGCTTCGGGAACGGCTCGAGCTTGCCCGACTTCGGGTTCGGAGCCCAGACCTCGCCGAGGCAGATCCGGCAGTTGGCCACCACGGTGAGACCCGGGTGGTAGCAGTAGTGCGGGATCTCGACCTCGTGGTCGAGGGCTGCCTGCAGGATGGTCTGGCCGGGCTTGAAGGTGTGCTTCTTGCCGTTGATCGTGAGCTCTGGCATGGAAGGCGCAATGTAGCCGAACCCCCCGCGACGGTGGCGCGGCTTCCGCTCAGCCTCCCGACGCGGTCGCGGGAAACGTCGCCAGCCGAACCTTGATCCGCCCATCCTCGCACGAGACCGCCTGGACCTCGATGATTCGGCCATCGGCCAGGCGGAAACGCCGCCCCGGGTGGCGCGCCTCGAGTCGCGCGATCTCCGCGACCACGCGCTCGGCAGCATCGAAGCCCAGTTCGGAGAGCGGCACCGGAAGCCGACCGATCCGCACGCGTCCGACCTCGACATGCAGGCGGGCGTCCCCGGCTGCGAGCTCGAGTGGCACGCGCACGGTCCCGACAAGTCCGAGCGCCCGTGGTCCGACCGGAGATTCGACGACAACGGCCCCGTCCTCGGAGCCGATTCGAACTTCCGAAGCGGCGGCGAACGGCTCGAACTCGGGGTCATGCGCGACCCACTTCGGGAGGCGCGTCGCGAGCCACGCGTTGATGTCGGCGGGGTCGATCGCGATAGCCCAGGTCTCCCCTGCCGGATCGCGAACCTTGGTGACGGCGGCGATCAGCGCCTGCTCGAGCGCCTCGCCGCGTGCATCGGCGTTCGCCGGAAGCGACGGACGGCCCGGCGGAGGCCAGAACGCAAGCACGCACCCGGCGAGAAGGAGCCCCCCAACCACTGCGAGCGCGATGCGCAGGGCTCGCGGCTCGCGCGACTGGCGCGGTGGGCGGTTCGAGGGGTCCGCGGACACAGTTTGAAGGGTACGCGAAGCGAGCCACGGTCGCCTTGGAACCGTAAACCTTGAAACCGTGAACCTTGAAACCGTGAACCTTGAAACCGTGAACCTTGAAACCGTGAACCTTGAAACGGTGCACGGCACGTGCCGTGCACCACCCCGGATTGACAACGGACCCCGCGCACGCGCGGGGTCCGTTGGTTGGATACGCACTGTGAGAATGTGCCCGCAGTTCAGCGACGGCGACGCGCGCCCGCAAGGCCCGCGAGGCCGAGGAGCGCCAGCGCGCCCGGTGCGGGGATCGGGAAGATCTGCTGCGTTGCACCGCTCGCGCCGGCCTCGTAGAAGCCGAAGCGGGTCGAAGCACCGAAGTCGCCGTCGCCGAAGGTCGCTCCGCCGTTCGAACGCATGATCGCGTCGATGTTCCAGAAGAACTGCATGCTCTGGCTGGCGGTTGTCGAACCGGCCTCGAGCACGGTGTAGGAGCGCGTCGGCATCGCAAGCGAAGGAACCAATCCGTACGGCGTCGTGAAGTTCCCGTTGCCAGGCGACCCGTTCGGGTTGAAGCCGTTGAACGCCGAGTACTGGCGCACCTGTCCGCGATACGGGTTGAAGGACGCGTCGATGTACGACGAGGTATCGCCGGCATCGAAGCTGAGCGCTCCATCGCCCGCGCCGAAGCTCGACGCAGCCTGGATGTTGTTGCCGCCCGAGTCCATGTGGAAGAAGAACTGGTTGGCGCGGGTCGAGCCCGTGTACTGGATGCCGACGCCGAGAATGCGGTCACCGGCCTGCCACGAGCCGCTGAAGAGGCTGGCGGCGGAGTCGCCGGTGTAGCCGGTGCCGTTTCCTGCAGCGCCGTCGGCGAGACGCGTCCCACCGATGGTCTGGCTCGCGCTCAGCACGAAGCTGGAGCTGTAGATGTTGAAGGTCCGGTTGGTCGACCCGAGCACCCAGATGCCCGAGGTCTGCGAGTTGCCGACGGAGCTCCAGCCGTTCCACGAGTTGCCGCCGTTGATGTCAACGACCTGCGCCGAGGCGACGGACGAAGTGAAGGCCATGGCGGCGAGAGCGATGATGGATGAGATGCGGGTCTTGGTCATGTTGATGTCCAGTCGAGCGTTGAGGGTTGCAAGCGACAGCAGAGTGGTGCGCTATCGATGCAGCGCGATCGGCGGTCGAGTCATGTCATGAAGCCTTGGGCTTCTATTCATACGAAATCGCTCGTTTCACCCAATTGGGTGTCGACGAGCCGCGAACGCAAGCAACAGTGCTGCGGCGGCCGGTCGATTCAGCGGCGCCGACGCGCTCCAGCGAGGCCCGCGAGTCCGAGGAGCGCGATCGCGCCCGGAGCGGGGATCGAGAAGATCTGCTGGCTGAAGTTGCCGGTTCCCGAATTGCCTTCCCAGAAACCGAAGCGCGTGTTCAGGCCGAAGTCGCCATCGCCGAAGGTCGCCCCGCCGTTCGAGCGGAGGATCGCGTCGATGTTGACGAAGTACTGGACGCTCTTGGCCTGGTCCAGCGAGCCGTTGTCGAGCACTGCGAAGCTGCGCGTCGGGAACGCGGGGGACGGCATGCTGCCGTACGGAACGATGAAGTTGCCCTCTTGAGGCGAACCATTCTGGCTGAAACCGTTCCAGACCGCGTAGTGCCGCACTTGCCCGCGCGGGTTGCCCGAGAGCGTGGTCATGTACGACGACGAGTCGCCCGCGTCATGGCTGAAGTAGCCGTCGCTTGCGCCGAAACTCGAAGCCGCGGCGATGTTGCCTCCGCCAGCGTCGCGATGGAAGAAGAAGGTCGACCCGCGGGTCGTGCCGCTGTACTGGATTCCCATGCCGAGGATGCGGTCGCCGGCCTGCCACGAGCCGGTGAAGAGGCTGTCGGCCGATTCGCCGGTGTAGCCGACGCCGTTGCCCGCGGCGCCGTTGGCGATGCGCGTGCCGCTAACGACCTGACCCGCGCTCAGCACGAAGTAGGTGCTGTAGATGTCGTAGGTGCGGTTGGTCGAACCCTTCACCCAGGTCCCGGAGGTCTGCGAGTTTCCGACGGAGTTCCAGCCCGACCAGGAGTTGCCGCCGTCGATGTCGACGACCTGCGCGTGGACGGTGGCGCTCGCAACGAGGGCGAGGGCGGCGGAGCGAACGATGGTTGAGCGGCTGAGCGAACGGTTCATTTGGGTCTCGTGTGGTTGTCTAGCGATGGAACAAATCAAGAAATGCCCCCGATCGGGGGTAGCGCAAACCGCTTCCCTGTCAGGTCACGGGATCCGACACAATCGAGGCCTCACGGTCGTCACAGGCCCTGCGATCCGCCATCAAAATTATTATTGGACAATTGCCGATACTTGCCGACGCCGAGTCACCGAGGCCGTGCACGGCACGTGCCGTGCAGTGCCTGGCACTGACTGGCACGTGCCGTGCACCGGTCCGCGCCGGTCCGCGCCATCGCCAAACGAAACGCCCCGCGGGTTCGCGGGGCGCTTCGAACGACATGTCATGTCTCGAACCGATCAGCGGCGGCGGCGTGCGCCGAAGAGGCCCGCCACACCGAGCAGCGCGACCGCTCCGGGTGCGGGGATCGAGAAGATCTGCTGGGTGAAGTTGCCAGTGCCCGACTGGCCTTCCCAGAAGCCGAAGCGCGTCGTGAGGCCGAAGTCGCCGTCGCCGTAGGTCAGCCCGCCATTCGAACGCAGCACGGCGTCGATATTGAGGAAGTACTGCATGCTCTTGCTCAGGGTCGTCGAGCCCGAGTCGAGGACGCTGAAGCTTCGGGTCGGCATCGCCAGCGACGGAAGCTGGCCGTACGGGAAGATGTAGTTTCCGCTGGCCGGCGAACCATCGGGGCTGAATCCGGTCCAGATCGAGTACTGGGAGACCTGGCCGCGGAAGACATTTCCGGAGTAGAGATTCGACACATACCCGGAGGTGTCGCCCGTGTTGTGGCTGTGAACTCCGTCGTTCGCTCCAAAACTCGACGCGGCGAAGAGGTTGTCGCCGTTCGTGTCGGTGTGGAAGAACCAAGTGTTTCCGCGGGTCGCACCCGTGTAGTTGATGCCCATGCCGACGATCCGGTCGCCAGCCTGCCATGAGTTGGTGAAGAGACTCGCAGCCGTGTCGCCCGTGTAGTCCGTGCCGTTGCCTGCGGAGCCGTCCGCGATGCGCGAGCCGCCGACGCTCTGGCCGGCGCTCAGCACGAAGTAGGTGCTGTAGATGTCGTAGGTACGGCTCGTCGAGCCCTGAAGCCAGATGCCCGAAGTCTGCGAGTTGCCGACGGCATTCCAGCCGCTCCACGAAGAGCCTCCGTTGATGTCGACGACCTGACCATGCGCGACGCCTGCGCAGAGCGCAGCGACGAGCGAGGTGGCGGACAGGGAACGGCGACCGGCGCGCAGTTTCAACTTCATGATTCTCTCCGAGATGTAGTGCGAGGGACAGGGAACTTGGCGAGAAGAAGCGCGCCCCGACAGGGAATCGGAACAACGCGGCCGAAGCGCGCCCATCGGATCGGGCGCACTCCTTCCAGCCAAGACTATGCCACCGCCTCCTGTGCGAGGTCGGGACGAAAGCACAAAACGGGCGCGGTTTGCATCCACGACCGCCCCGTTTCGCGCAAAAACCACCCAACGGGAGGTATCCACGGCCGTTTCGGACACCTGTCGCCCGTTTGGCCACGCCGTTGGAGGCGCGGCGCCGCCGCCGGTCGCCGGACGACGAGCCGCCGCCATCGGCCCGCCTAGGTGCACGGCACCCGCATCGTTCGGCGGGTTTCGACAGGGCGGTTCAGCGACGGCGACGCGTGCCGACGAGGCCCGCGATCCCGAGCAGCGCCATCGCGCCAGGCGCAGGAACGACGAAGGTCTGCTGGGTGAAGTTGCCGGAGCCCGACTCGCCTTCGCGGATTCCGAACCGCGTCGTCGATGCGAGGTTGCCCTCGCCGAAGGTCGCGCCGCCGTTCGAGCGCGTCACCGCATCGATGTTGATGAAGTACTGCAGGCTCCTGATGCGCGTCGAGGAACCGGAGTCGAGCACCGCGAAGCTGCGCGTCGGCGCGGTGAGCGACGCCGATGTCCCGTACGGCGTGAGGAAGTTGGCTCCGCCGTCGGCGCTGAAACCCGTGTAGACCGAGTAGGTCCGCACCTTGCCGCGGTCGGTGCTTCCCGTCGTGATGTGCGCCGAGGTGTCTCCCTGCCCGAAGGTCATCACGCCGTCGGTCGCGCCGAAACTCGACGCCGCCGCCATGTTGTCGCCGCCTTTGTCGGTCTGGAAGTGGAAGATCGAGCCGCGCGTCGCGCCCAGGTACTGCACTCCGAGGCCGACGATGCGGTCCCCTGCTTTCCACGAACTCGCGAACAGGCTCGAGTTCGTATCGCCGGTGTAGCCGACGCCGTTGCCAAGCGCGGCGTCGGAGAGCCGCGTGCCCGCGACCGTCTGGCCTGAGCTCAGCACGAACGACGCGCTGTACATGTTGAATGTCCGCGTGGTGGACCCACGCACCCATGTTCCGCTCGATTGGGATCCGCCGACCCAGTTCCATCCGCCCCAGGAGTTCCCGCCGTTGATGTCGACGGCCTGTGCCGACGCCGGAGCGCCCATGGAGAGCGCGGCGCAGATCGCAGCGGCGCAGACGGCGGAGTTTCTCGAAGCTCTTGGCAAGTCGGATCTCCTCGGGCGAGCGGAATCGCTCGTCGAGAAGGTGGGATTACCGCGGCCTGGTTGCAAGCACCGCGACGATCATGCGAGGCGCCGCGCTCCGCGCGTGCGAGCACCGTCGATAAACAGACGGCCTGGCCGCGCCGATCGCCCGCCGACCGCACCTGGACCGAGCTACGCGTACCGCTTCACGACAAGCGTGTCGTTCTGGCCGCCGAATCCGAACGAATTCGAGAGGCAGATGTCGACCTTCGCCGCGCGCGCCGTGTTCGGCACATAGTCGAGGTCGAGGTCGGGGTCCGGCGTCTGGTAGTTGATCGTCGGCGGGAGCATTCCGTCGCGGATCGCGAGGACGCAGGTCATGAACTCGACGGCACCGGCGGCGGCGATCAGGTGTCCCATCATGCTCTTGATCGAGCTCATGGGGATGTCCTTCGCGTTCGGGCCGAAGACGCGCTTCACGCCGCGCGTCTCGATCGAGTCGTTCTCCTTCGTGCCCGTGCCGTGCGCGCTGATGTAGTCGATCGCGGCGCGGCCATCGGCGCGGCGCGCGAGCGGGTCGATGCCGGCCTGCGCGAGCGCCTGGCCCATCGACGCTGCGCCGCCGCGGCCCTCGGGATGGATGTCGGTGATGCGGAACGCGTCGGCGCTCGAGCCGTAGCCCGCGACCTCGGCAAGCGGCTTCGCGCCGCGTGCGAGCGCGTGCTCGAGGCTCTCGAGCACGATCATGCCGGAGCCCTCGCCCATCACGAAGCCGTCGCGCGTCGCGTCGAACGGCCGCGAAGCCTTGGTGGGATCGCCCTTCGAGGTCGACAGCGCGGTGAGGCGGTTGAAGCCCGTCACGCCGAGGACATGGATCATCGTGTGCGTGCCGCCCGAGAGCATGACATCGGCGTCGCCGCGCTTGATGAGGCTGAACGCCTCGCCGATCGCCTGCGTGCTGGCGGCGCACGCCGTGAGGCAGTTGAGGGCGGGCCCGCGCACGCCGAACTCGCGCGCGAGATGCGCGAGCGGCATGTTCGGCTCCTGCTCGACCTCGCGCATCCGGTCCATCGCGCGATGTGCATGTTCGGCCCAGCGCACGCCGTCGATCTTCTTCTGCTCGGCGTCCCAGCCGGCGAGATTGGAAGCCGCGTAGTTCTCGAAGTCGATCACGCCCTCGCCTGCACCGAGGTAGAGCCCGACGCGCTTGCGGTTGAGCGCGCCGAAGGTCTCGAGGCCCGACTGCTTCCACGCCTGGCTTGCCGCGCCGAGCGCGAACTGCGAATTGAGGCCTGCGGTCGCGTGGACCGCAGCGTCCTTCACGAACCGCGACATGTCGTAGTTCTTGACTTCAGCGGTGAAGCTCGTAGGGAAGGTTCGCGCATCGAAGCGCGTCGTCGGCCCCATGCCCGACTCGCTGCGCAGCAGCCGCTGCCACACGCTGTCGACATCGTGCCCAAGCGGCGTGATCCAGCCCATGCCGGTGACGACGACGCGACGGTTGTTCGAGGAGGTGGTCATCGGGAGAGGTCGGTTGGGCGGGGTTCGCGGATGGGTCAGGCCGGCTTCGAGATGACCGCGGCGCTGTTCTGGCCGCCAAGGCTCGGCGTGCAGACGAGGATGTGCCGAAGCGCATGTGGGGCGCTTGGTGCGGCGGCGGCGTGGAGCGCGCCGGTCGAGGTCGAGTTGAGGCGCGCGGGCAGGCGCTGCTCGGCGAGCGCGCGGCACGCGACGGCGACGGCGATCGCGCCGAAACCGGCGCAGGTCGCGCCGATCGAGGGAGCGATCGTGACGACCGGCTTCTTCGCGAGATCCGCGCCGAAGACGCGCGTCAGCGCATTCGCCTCGAGTCCGTCGAGGAACGAAACACCGGAACCGTACGGGATCACGGCATCGATATCGGAGGGCGCGATGCCCGCGTCGCGGAGCGCGGCCTGGATCGCATCGGCAAGCGACTCGCCGGAGGAATCAGGCACCAGGCCGACGGTATCGTCGCACCAGCTCTGCGACGCGCCCGTGCCGGAGAGGACGCCGTGCAGACGCGCGCCGCGCGCCTTCGCCGTCTCCTCCGCCTCGAGGACGAGGATGCCGCCGCCTTCACCGACGAGCGTGCCGCTCGCGGCTGCATCGAAGGGCTTGATGACCGTGGTCGCGTCGCGGTCGGGAGCGCACGGCGCGAAGCGCCCTGCGAGTTCCTGACGGAGATACGCCATCGGGTTGAGCTTGCTGTCCGCACCGCCTGAAAGGCATGCATCGGCCGCGCCCCGCTCGATGACGCGCTGGCTCTCGGCCAGCGAGAGGCCGCTCGAGGCCTCGTTGCAGGTGATGGTGTTCGACGGGCCTTGGCAATCGTGGATGATCGTCACATGGCACGCGAGCATGTTCGGCAGGTACTTGAGGAGCCACAGCGGCGTGAGCTCCTGCATGCCCTTCTCGCCCCAGTGCGAGACATCGAACGCGCCGTTCGCGCCGCGCGAGGTCGAGAGCGCCGCGGTGAGTTCGTCGAGCTCGGCGGCGATGAGCCCGGCGCCGATGTGGCAGCCGAAGCGGTCGGGCGCGATGGTCGGCGGGTTGTCGGGATCGGTGCCGCGCGTGGCGAGCCCGGCATCCTTCACGGCCGTGAGCGCCGCGCCGACCGCGATCTCGATGTCGCGCGCCATGACCTTGGTCGCCTTGCGGTAGCTCTTCGGGACGAGTTCCTTGACATCGAAGCTGTCGGGGAGCTCGCCACCCGACGCGGCCTTGAAGCCGGAGGCATCGAAGGCGCGGATGGGGGCAAGAGCGGAACGACCCTCGCAGAGCGCCTGCCAGAGCAGATCGATGCCGACTCCGTGGGCGGTGACGGGTCCGAGCCCGGTGATGACGACGCGGCGGCGGGACATGGGCGCGTCATGATACCGAGCGGTGCACGGCACGTGCCGTGCAGTGCCAGGCACTGAACGGCACGTGCCGTGCACCGACGGGGCCGTAGCACCAGAGGGAGCGGCCGCAGCCGCGACCGCTCATGCACGCGTCAATAGCACCAGAGGGAGCGGCCGCAGCCGCGACCGCTCAAACACGCGCAATCAGCATCGCGAGCTCGAGCGCCTGCTCGTAGTTCAGCCGCGGGTCGACCTGCGAGCGGTAGGCCCGGGCGAGGTGGTCGTCGGTCAGCCCACGCGCGCCGCCCGTGCATTCCGTGACATTCTCGCCGGTGAGCTCGATGTGCACGCCTGCGAGCGGAACCGACTCGTTGCGGTGGATCTCGATCGCCTGCTGCACTTCCGCGAGCACATGCGCGAACTTGCGCGTCTTGACGCTCTTGCCGGCCCACGCGCCGCCGGTCGGCACGACCGTCTCCGTGTTGCCGTGCATCGGATCGCACACCCATGCGACGGAAAGGCCTTCATCACGCACGGCGCGCAAGAGCGGCGGGAACATGCGTCCGATCTGGTGCGCACCGAAACGCGTGATGAGCACGATGCGGCCGGGCTCGTTCACGGGCGACAGCCGCCGCACCATCGCGACGAGCGACTCGGGCGTGGTGCCGGGACCGACCTTCACGCCGACCGGGTTGCGGATGCCGCGGCAGAACTCGACATGCGCGCCATCGGTCGTGCCGGTTCGCACTCCGATCCACGGAAGGTGCGTCGAGAGATTGAACCAGCCGTCCCGACGCGGGACCTGCCTCGTGAGCGCCGCCTCGTACTCGAGCACAAGCATCTCGTGACTCGTGTAGAAGTCGACGCGCTGCATCGCCGCGATCGTGCCGCCTGCCAGCGTTTCCATGAAACGCAGGCTTTCGCCGATGGAATCGACCATCCGCTGGTACTCGGCCGCGAGCGGCGAGTGACGCACGAACTCGAGGTCCCAGTTCTCAGGATGATGCAGGTCGGCGAATCCGCCGTCGACGAGCGCACGGACGAAGTTCAGCGTGAGCGCAGCGCGCTCGTAGCCCCGCAGGAGAAGCGTCGGGTCCGGAGTCCGGGCCGCGGCCGACGGCTCGGGATGGTTCACATTGTCGCCGCGGAAGGTGGGGAGTTCGACGCCGCCGATCGTCTCGGTGGCCGAACTCCGCGGCTTGGCGTACTGCCCCGCGAACCGCCCGACGCGCGTGATCCGCTTTCGGGTTCCATGCACGAGCACGAGGCTCATCTGAAGGAGGATCTTGAGCTTGGCAGCGATCGCGGGCGAACTGCAGTCGGCGAAGCTCTCGGCGCAGTCGCCGCCCCAGAGGATGAAGCGTTCACCACGGGCCGCCTCGGCGATCTGCGCCTTCAGCGACTCGATCTCGTAGCTGGTGACGAGCGGCGGAAGGGTGGCGAGCTCGCCGAGGACGCGGTCGAGCGCGGCTCGGTCGGGATAGACCGGCTGCTGGGCGCAGGGAAAGGCGCGCCAGCTCTGGGGAGTCCATGCGGGGTCGACCGGTGACATGCGGGAAGGGTAGCGGGAGGTGGTGCACGGCACGTGCCGTGCAGTGCCTGGCACTGAACGGCACGTGCCGTGCACCAGTCGGGTCGAAGCGCGAGACGGCCGCGTCGAAAGCCACCCGCGACACTTACGCTCGAGAAAGCCGCCGCAGCGGCGCAAGAGGCCGCGGGCGCTGTTCACGCCAAAGGCGGCTGCCGCAAACAGCGCATCGACCACGCGACGCGTTCCAGTCAGGCCTCGGATTCACTCCGAGGCCTGACCGCCAGAGGGAGCCGCCGCAGCGGCGCACGAGGCCGCGGGCGCTGTTCACGCCAAAGGCGGCTGCCGCAAGCAGCCGCCGCTCCAAAATTGCGGGCGACAGGGCTCGAACCTGCACGGGTGTTACCCCACGGGAACCTAAATCCCGTGCGTCTGCCAATTCCGCCACGCCCGCGGAATGCGGAGATTGTACGGATCGGCCCGAGCGAGCCGATCCACCACGAAACCGCCCCGGTTCGCTCGGGGTGTGGTCTCATTCCGAAGGTCGCCCAACCAGGCTCCCCCATGAAGAAGTTCAGCCAGCAGGCAGCAGCCAATGTCGTGCCCCTCCTCGCACGCATCCTGATCTTCCTCGCCTTCGTCCCGACCGGCTGGCATCACGCCATGCAGCAGACCGTCTTCACGGGCGACGCCGCGGTGCGCCTGCGGGAGATCGGCGTCGTGTCGGCCGATTCGGGCCTCGGATCCATGGCCTATGTCGCCTACCACCAGGACGCCCCCCCGCTCACGGCCCCGCCCGCCGATGGTGGCGGCGTCCAGACCCGAGCGCTCCACCAGCTCACCCTCTACTTCGACAGCCTTCGGCTCCCCAAGCCCACGATCTGGGCCTGGGCGGTCACCGTCTTCGAACTGATCGGCGGAAGCCTCGTCCTGATCGGCCTGTTCACGCGCCTCTGGACGGGCGGCCTCGTCCTCTGGTCGCTCGCGCTCTTCCTCTCGACCCCGACGATCGCCGGCGCGTTCGGAGCGATCTGGTCGCCCACCGACCCGGCAGCCACCCTTCCCCGCGCGATGGCCATGAGCCAGCTCGCGCTCATCATCCTCGCCCTCGGGCTCACCCTGACCGGCGCCGGCAAGCTCAGCCTCGACGGATTCATCTTCCGCGGTCGTGGCGGCGGCGACGGCGACGAAGAGTGAACGGGAACACCAAGGGCAACGCATGACGCGCCCCCCGACCCCCGGTGGATTCCCTGCGCAGGGTTCCCCTGCGGAAATGCGCACGATTCGCGGGCTCGGCCACGGAAACATCTAGGATGCGCCCCATGACGGGCTCCCCCGAGCGGCGAATCGTCGACACCGCGGCGCGCACGCGCACCGCGAAGGGTGTCGTGGTGTCGCTCGCCGTCCACGCGGCGATCGCGGCCGCGATCCTCGGCACGGCGTGGAGCGTGTCGAGAGCGCGCCGAGAGGAAACGCCTCCGGTCGTGCTCGTCGCCGACTTCTTCGAACCCGCGCCGGCGAAGAGCAGCACCAAGGCTCCGCCTGAAACCGGCATGCCGCAGCCGATCGAGCGCTCCACCGCCTCCGCCGACGACCTTGCGGCGAAGCTGCGCGCGCTCGAATCGTCGAGCGAGCCGAGTCCCGAACTCGACGGCCTCGCGCGCCGATTCGGCGCGCTGTCGCCCGCGGGCTCCGGCGACGGCGGCAACAGCGCGGCCCTCTCCACCGGCCGCCAGGGCGCGAGCTTCGCAGGCCTTGTCGCCGGCACCGCCACGAAGGTCGCGTATGTCGTCGACGCCTCCGGCTCGATGATCGGCAGCTTTCCCGAGATCGTCGACGAGGTCGAGCGCTCGATCTCGCACCTCGAGCCGTCGCAGCAGTTCACGGTGATCTGCTTCCGCCGCGACAGCGCGGTCGCGCCGAGGGGCGACCACTCGCTGCGCCCCGCAAGCCGCGCCGAACGCGCGGCGGCGATCGAGTGGCTGCGCAAGGATGTGATCCCAAGCGGCCGCTCGAGCCCGATCGAGGCGCTCGCGCTCGCGCTGCGCTCGGGCGCGGACTGCGTGTTCCTGCTGTCCACCACCGTGACCGGCCCGGGCAGCCATGAACTCGACCGCGCCTCGCTCCTCGCGCTCCTCGAACGGTTGAACCCCGCCGATCCCTCGACCGGCCGACGCCGCGCGACGATCCAGTGCATCCAGTTCCTCGAGGACGATCCGGGCCGCACGCTCGAGGCGGTCGCAGCGGAGCACTTCGGCGCAGGCGGCTATCGCTTCATCTCGCGGATCGACGCAGGCCTCGACCGGCCGGCGCCCGACGCCCCGCCCGCTTCCGGCACGAACACCTCTCCCAATCGGAGACCATCTCCACAATGAACGGCGCGATCTTCTTCTACTCCACCAACGGCGACGGCTCGATCGAATGGATCGGCAGCGTCATGATCTGGGTGCTCCTCGCCCTTTCGGTCGCGAATGTCGTGCTCATCGCGATCTCCGCGAGCGCGAACCGCCGCCGCGACATGCTGCCTGACGGCGAGGCGCGCGAGCTGCGCGAACTGCTCGCGGGCGGCCGCTACCAGGAGGCGATCGAGCGTGCGCGCCGCAGCGGAAGCGACCTCGCGCACATCGTCACGCGTGCGCTCGACCACGCCCCCGACGGAACCGATGCGATGGCGCGCGCGTCCGAACAGGCCGCCGACGAACTGCTCACCGCGCGCCTGCGCAAGCTCGAGCCGCTCAACATCCTCGGCCAGGTCGCGCCCATGATCGGCCTCTTCGGCACGGTCTACGGCATGATCGTCGCGTTCCAGACCGTCGCATCCTCCGGAGGCGCAGCCGACCCGGTGCTCCTCGCGGGCGGCATCGGCACGGCGCTCGTCACCACCTTCTGGGGACTGCTGATCGCGATCCCCGCGCTCAGCGCGTACGCGGTCGTGCGCAACGGCACGATCGCGGTGTCGGACGAATCCCTCGCGACGGTCGACGAGATGGTCTCGCTCTTCCGCCCGAAGAACGCCGCATCGGCGAACACCTGACGCGACGGCGAAGCCACACCGATGCGACGCTCGCGCAAACGACACCAGAACGCGGAGATCGAGGCGAACCTCACGCCGATGATCGATGTCTCGTTCCTGCTGATCGTCTTCTTCGCGCTCGTGTCGGGAATCGCCAACCGCGAGCAGGCGAGCATGTCGCTGTCGCGCGTGCCGGAAGGCGTCGCCGCGCGGCCCGACGACGACGCGCGCTGGGTGCTGAATGTGCTGCCCGCGGCGGACGGCGCGAGTTCGGGCTACGCGCTGAACGGCGCGATCTACGCCGCCGACGCCGACGGCGCCGCGCAGCTGGCCGAGGCCCTCGCCCAGGGCTACCGCGCCAACCCGCGCCTCGAGGTCAACCTGCGCGCCGACCGCGCGACCCGCTACCGCTTCGTCGAGCCCGCGATGCGTGCCGCAACCACCGCCGCACGGCTCGCGGGCGGCGGCGCGCTGCCGAGGCTGAACCTCGTCGTCGAGGAACTGCGCGGCGACCTCCGCGGCGGGAAGGGAGCGCTGCCCGATGGCGCGTGAGCATCGCCGACTCCTGCGCGATCCGCGCGCGCGCGCGCGCGTCTCGCTCTCGATCACGCCGATGATCGATGTCGTGTTCCAGCTCCTCATCTACTTCCTGCTGACCGCGGGATTCATGGGCAACGAGCGCCATCTGCGCGCCGAGATGCCGCCCGAGCGGATCGACGCGGCGCAACGCCGCGAGCTCACGCTCGAGAGCGAGCCGCTTGTGATCCGCGTCCGCCGCGACGGCGAAAGCGCCCGCATCGAGCTCGGCGCCGGACTCGCCGCACCACGCGACTCCGGCGATCTCCAGCGGATCCTCGCCGACGCGATGGTCTCGCCCGAGCGGCCGCGCGGCTTCTTCGCGGCGGACCATCCCATCCGCATCGCCGCGGAACCCGATGTCCCGTGGCAGGATGTCGTCGAGGTCTTCAATGCGGTCGTCGCGGCGGGATACCGCTCGGTCGCGTTCGGGGGCGCGCGATGAGGCGCATGCGCGCGACGACCCTGCTCGCAGCACCCGCGTGCCTCGCCGCGACGCTTGCGGCGGCGGCGTGTGCGGGCATCGCGTCGGCATCGGCCCCGCCCGCGGCGGTGCAGTCGACTTCCGAGGAAACCCCGCTCTTCCGCGCGATCCGTGCGGCGGAGATCGCCGGCGAATCGGATCGACTCGGCGCTTGGATGGCCGCGGACCAGCCGCCGCGCGTCCGCGCGCGCGCGGCGCTCGCGGTCGAGGCCGTGCGGCTGCGCGGCGCCGCGCGCACCGTCGCCGAAGCGATCGCCGCGGAGCGGGAGATCGAGAAACTGCGCGGAGCGCTCCTCGCGAAGGTCGAGGCCGACGCTCCGCTCGTCGCACGCGAACTTGCGCTCGAGTCCGCGGAAGACCTGCTCCTGCGGCTGCACGCGGTTCCGCTCGGCGATGTGACGGTTGCGATCGGCCTGCCGAGCGCGGCCGAGCTTGCCGAGGCGCGGTCGGTGCTCGCTGCCGTCGACGCCAGGCTTGGGTCGTCGACGGTCGCGGCGGCCTTCGCTGCCAACTCGGACATCGCGACGGATCCTGCGGTGTTCCGCGCGCATGCGCTCAAGGGCCTGTCGCGCGTGCTGGCGGCCGATCTCGCGCAGTGCGCTGCCGACGGGCTGACCGACGCCGATTCGTCCGCAAGCGCGCGGACCGCGGCGCGCACGAGCGCCGACGCGGCGCGCATCGAGGCGCAGCGGCTGCTTGCGCGCGCGAGCCTGTGCGAACTTCCGATTCCCGAGGCGCTCGGCGACATCCTCGCCCTGGCGCGCGGCCGCGTCGAGGGAGATGCCCCCGTGCGCGACCGGCTGCTCGCACGCGCCGCCGACAGCGGCGACCCGGCGACCGCGCTCGTCGCCCGAGTCGCCCGCTGGCGCGCCGCCGGCGGGCGTGGCGGTTTCCCGGTCGTCGGCACGGAGAGCGCTCCGCTCGAACCACTCGCGCGGCTCGCGTACGCCGCGGAGATGCGCGCGCGCCGCGGGTTCGACGGAAGCGCGGACGCCGTGGCCGCGCCGCTCGTTCGCAGCCTGCAGCGCGCGGGCGCCGAGTCGCGCGACCCGGCGGTGTCGATCAAGCGGCGACGCGCCACCGCCGACTGGTTTGCCGAGCGGCTTCCGCGGGAAATGTTGGAGTTTGCGACGCGCGACGACGCTCCGCCCGCGCTCGTCGCGGTCGCGGCGCTCGCGCCTGAAGGAAGCCGCGTGCTCGACGCCGCACCGGACGCTGCCGAGCGCGCCGCGACCGATCCGCTCGTCGGACCGGTCGTCGCGCTGCGCGTGGCCGAGTGGCGCGCCGCGCGTGGCGAGTCGACGGCGGCCGCCGACACGATCCTCGCGGCCGTTCGCGCATTCGAGGGGCTGCCCGCCGCGCGCGATGCCGTCGCGATCGCGCTCGACCTCCGACGCACGGCGGCGCGAAGCCCGGACCGAGCGCCCGCCCTCGACGAGGCGCTCGCCCTCGCGATCGAACGCTTCGGCACGGATCCCGCCGCCTTCGGCTGGCGCTGCGAGCGCATCGATCTCGCGCTCTTCGGGCCGCAACCGCTCCGCGACCTCGGCCGTGCCGCAAGCCTGCTCCGTTCGGCCACCCGATCCGATCTTCCCGAGACGGACCGCAACAACCTCTTCCTGCGGCAGATCGAACTCGAGGTCGCGCGCCTGACGGACGGGCTTTCGTGGCAAGCCGTCGCAGCGCGCGAGGATCTCGCGGCGCAGTTCGTCGAACTCGGCAAGACAGCGATGGTGCTCGATGTGCAGGCGCTTCCTGCGATCGACCCGGCGGCCTCGCCGCTGCATGTGAAGACGCTGCCGGCGCGGATGTCGGCCGTCCGCGCGGAGATCGCGCTGATCGCGAACGACGCGCTCAGGTCCCGCATCATGGCCGAGCGCGCGTGCGCGGATCCGTTCGTGGACGACGGGACGGCGCTGCGCGCGGCGCGGGTCTGGATCGACGCAGCGCTCGCATCGGGCGAGCCCGTGCACGCGCCGCCCGAATTGCGCGCGTTCGCCGCGAGATCTCCGGAACTGCGGGATTGGATCGCGGCGCCGCTTGCGCGTCTCGTCGATGCCGCGGAGACCGCCGTCGCCGAGGGGACGATTCCGCGCGATCCTCCGGGCGCCATCGATGCGCTTGGATCGCTGCTTTCGGCCGGCAGCGCGCAACCTTCCGCCGCGAGCCTGCGCGCCAAGGCGCTCGGTCGCCTCGCGGCGCTCGATCGCGACATGGCGGCGGAGCTCGCGCGCGGCGCGCTCGCCGCCGACGCCAACGACCGTCTCTCGCGCTGGGTGCTCGCCGAGTCGCTGCGCGAGCAGCCGGCCGCCGAGGCGCGCAGCGAGGCGTTCGAGCTCTACCGGCAGCTGTCGCCGCTCTCGGCGACCGAGCGCGACCGCTTCTGGTGGCGCGCGCAGCTCGCCCAGCTCGAGATGGTCGCGGCGCGAACGGGGCGCGACGCGGATCCCGCCGATATCGTGGGGCGCGTCAACCGGCTCGAGGCGCTCGACTCCGCGCTCGGAGGCCCGGGCCTCGCGAAGCGATTCGAGGACATCCGCGACAACGCGCTGGCGGCGGCCCGGACTTCGGGCCGACAGACCGAACGCGGAACAGAAACCACCGACCGAGGAACTGGATCGACGCCATGAACGGCAATCAGAACCCGAAACCCGGCGACAACGGCGTCGATAGCTCGGCGGACCGCGACCGCATCGACCGCTTCGAGGCCGCCTACAACCGCATCGACCGCGAGATGCAGCGGCTGCTCGACACGAGCCGCGACGGCCACCGCCGCGGATTCGCCGCGAATGTCCGTCAGATCTGCTCGGAGCGCCGGCACTTCGCGCGGCATCTCGACTTCCTCCTCGAGGCCGGCGAACTGAGGAACGCGCTCGTCCACAACCGCTTCGGCCACAGCGAGTACATCGCGGTGCCGACGGCCACGACGGTCGCGCAGCTCGAGGCGATCGACGAGGAGCTGCGCAAGCCCGTGTCGCTCCGCTCGCTGGCCGCGAAGGAGGTCGTGACGATCACGATCGACGACCGGGTCGGACGCGTGCTCTCGCTCGTGCGCGAGAAGGGCGTCGTGCGTTTCCCCGTGAAGCGCGAAGGCCGAATCGTGGCGCTGCTGACGGCGAGCGGCGTGGTTCGCTGGATCGCCTCGCACGACCTCGAGTCCTGCGCGCTTCCGACGGGCGTCCAGGTGCCCCGCAGCCCGGCGGGCGCGCTCGACGCGCGCGTGCCCACGGGCGATGGCGCGAGCGAGGGCGAACGCGTCATCTGCGCGATCGCGTCGGTCACCGTGGGCGAGGTGCTTGCGCGCGACCACCGCAAGGACGAGTTCGCGGTGGTGGCGCGCGATGCGACCGCCGACCTCGCGCTCTCGATGTGGACGCGCAATCCGCGCCTCGAGGCGATCATCGTGACCGAGCGCGGCCGACCCGACGAGACGCCGCTCGGAATCGCGACGGCGACGGACCTGATCAAGCTGCTCGACGCGCGTGTTTGAGCGGCCGCCGCTTGCGGCGGTGGCCTTTGGCGATGTGCCAGACTGGTGCATGCCAGACTGGTGCACGGCACGTGCCGTGCAGTGCCTGGCACTGACTGGCACGTGCCAGGCACCAATCCGTGCCGTGCCATTCCGTGCCAGCGCGCGTCACCCGAACCGGTTGCGGATGCGGTCGCGCAGGTCGTCGAGCTTCGCGAGCCTCTCCCGCTTCTCGCCGTCGAACAGGCCGAGCTGCCCCGCGGTGTCGGTGACCTTGCTCGCCGCAAACCCGCAGAGCCGCACCGCGCGCCACTCCTTGCGCGCAAAGCTCGCAAGCAGGTCCCGCGCGTGCTGCCTCAGTTCGTGCGTGTGATCGGTCGGCGTCGCGAGCGTCCTCGCATGCGTGTGCGTCTCGAAGTCGCTGAAGCGGATCTTGATCTGCACCGTCTCTGCGAACAGTCCCTTCGCGCGCAGCCGTCGCCCCACCTCGTCCGCCTGCGCCACCAGCTTCGCCTCGATCTCTGCGCGGTCCACGATGTCCTCGTGGAAGGTCTCCTCCTCGCCCACCGACTTGGCCGCGCGCCCCGTCTCGACGGGTCGGTCGTCGATCCCGTGCGCAAGCCGCCACCAGTGCGGGCCCGAGTCGGCGAAGTCCTCGGCCAACTGCTTCTCGCCCGCCTGCTGGAGGTCGCGGAATACGCGGTATCCGCGCTTGTGCAGCGCCTCGGCCGCCACCGGCCCGACGCCCCACATGCGCTCGATCGCGAGCGGCGCAAGTCGCGCGGCGAGCGCGTCGGGCTCGAGGTGGAGGTCGACGAGCGCATCGGGCTTCTCGAGGTCGCTGGCGATCTTCGCGACGAACTTGTTCGGCGCGATCCCGACCGAACAGGTCAGCCGGAGCTCGCCGCGCACCGCCGCGCGGATCTCCTCCGCGATGCGGCGCGCAGTGCCGAAGAGCGCGAGCGACGCCGTCACATCGATGAACGCCTCGTCGAGCGACAAGGGCTCGATCTCGGGCGAGTACCGCTCGAAGATCGCGCGGATCGCGCGCGACGCCTCGGTGTACTTCGCGAAGTCGGGTTTCACCACCGCGGCCTGCGGACAAAGCCGCATCGCCTTCGACATCGGCATCGCGCTGCGGCAGCCGAACACGCGCGCCTCGTAGCTTGCGGCGCACACGACGCCGCGACCTTCGCGTCCGCCGACGAGCACCGGCTTCCCGCGCAGCGACGGGTCGTCGCGCTGCTCGACCGACGCGTAGAACGCGTCCATGTCGACATGCAGGACCGTGCGGCGCGGGCCGGCCATCGCGAACTACCGCGCCGTGCCGGCGTCGATATCCCACGCGAAGAGCGTGTCGGGATCGGGGAGCTTCCCCGCCGCATCGGGCTTGAGGTCGCCGAGCTCGACGAGCTGGTCGATCAGCAGCTGCCACTTCTCACGGCGCATGCCGCCGAGTCCGATGCGCTTCGTCTCGTCGGTCTCGATCAGGCCCCGCTGCCGCTCGGCGCCGAGGTGCATGGCCTCCGCGCTCATTCCGGCGTTCAGCCGGGCCATCGTCTCGTTGTACGGCTTCGGATCGTCGAGGTACGCGCGCCACCCGGCCGCGGTCGCCCTCACGAGCGCCTTGCAGAGGTCGCGGTTCTCTTCGAGGTACTTCCGACGCGTCACGAGGATCGCGTTGTACGGGTTGAACCCGCTGTCGCCGATCATGAAGACCCGCGTCTTCGTGCCCTTGAGCTCGAGGGTGACGGGCTCCGAGATCACGAAGCACTGCTGCGCGAGCGCGGGATCGCCCGCGAACTGCGCGAGGTTCGACGAGTACGGCACGATCTTCAGCTTGCCGCCCGGAAACTGCTTCGACAGCCAGCGGAAGTCGGCGAGCCCCTGCTCGATCGAGACCGTCGAGTCGCTCTTCCAGACCTCTTCGAGCGACTGGTACGGCGACGAATCGTGCACCATCACGCCCATCGGATTGCCCTGGTAGACCGCGTAGAGCGCGACGAGGTCGCCGCCCTGCGCGTTCAGCTCGATGAGCTGCGGCGCCGACACGATCGCGAAGTCGACCTTTCCCGACGCGACGAGCTGCGGCGCGGGCACGCCGGGCCCGCCCTGGATCAGCTCGACATCGAGGCCGTTCATCGGGTAGAGCGCCTTCTGCTGGGCTGCGTAGAAGCCGCCGAATTCGGGCTCCGCGACCCAGTTCAGCTGCACCTGCACCTTGCGCAGCTCGACCGGCGCCGCGCCACCCTGCGCGAGTTCGCTCTGGACCACCGAAGGCTTCTGCTCGGAGCATGCGGCGAGCAACCCCGCCGCCAGCGCCGCGATCGGAAGGACGAGACGGGAGAATCGGGCTGAAATCAGGCTCATGCAGAGAGTGTAAGGTGCGCAGCAGCCCGATGCCCAGCGCCACCGACGCACCGCACCTCGCCCTTCTCGGCGCCTCGCGCAGCTTCGGCAGCGTGCGTGCGGTCGACCGGGTCTCGCTCGCGTTCGCCCGCGGGTCGTTCACGGCGCTCGTCGGCCCTTCCGGCTGCGGAAAGACCACGATCCTGCGCCTTCTCGGCGACCTCGACCGCCCGGACGCGGGCTCGTGCGAACGCGACACGGGCGGCGTCCTCTCGACCGGGTTCCTGTTCCAGGAGCCTCGGCTCCTCGCGTGGCGCACGCTCCGCGAGAATGTCGCCTTGCCCCTCGAACTCGCCGGGGTCGCCGCCGCCGAGCGCCTCGCGCGCGCCGACGAGGCGCTGCGGCTTGTGCGGCTCGCCGACGCGGGAACACGCTTCCCGCACCAGCTTTCAGGCGGCATGAAGATGCGCGCGTCGCTCGCGCGCGCGGTCATCGCGCGGCCGTCGCTCCTCCTCCTCGACGAGCCTTTCGGCGCGCTCGACGAGGTCACCCGCCACGAGCTCGACATGGAATTGCGCGCGCTCTGGGAACGCGAGCGATTCACCGCCGTCCTCGTCACCCACTCGCTTCCCGAGGCTGCGTTCCTCGCCGAGCGGATGGCCGTCTTCTCGCCGCGCCCGGCGCGCGTGGTGGCCGACATCGCCACGCCGACGGGTACGCGCGACGCGCGCTTCTGGACAAGCGACGCGCTCGGCGCCTGCGTGCGCGCGGGAAGCGAAGCGATGCTCCGCGCGATCGAGGAGGCCCGCCGATGAGCGTGCGCGCCCCCGTCCAGCCGCAGGCCGCAGGCTCGCGCGCCCTTGCGGTGCTCGGCCCGGTCGTTGCGATCGCCGTCGCGCTCCTCCTCTGGACCGCGATCAAGTGGGCGTTCGACCTCAAGGACTTCGTGCTGCCCTCGCCGGCCGGCGTGGCGCGCGCGTTCCTCGACGACCCATGGCCCTTCGTGCGGGGCGCGCTCCAGTCGGCGGGCAGCGCGCTCCTCGGCTTCGCGATCGCAACCGTCGGCGGCGTCGCGCTCGGGAGCGCGATCTCGCTGTCCCGCACCGTCGAGCGCAGCGTCTACCCGCTGACGCTTCTCTTCCAGATGGTTCCGCTCGTGGCGATCGCGCCGCTCCTCGTCCTGTGGTTCGGCTACGGCCGCCCGGCGATCGTCGCGAGCGCCGCGATCGTGTCGATCTTCCCCGTGATCGCGAGCACGGTCGCGGGCCTCGGCGCGCGCGACCCGAACCTCGACGAACTCTTCCGCGTCCTCGGCGCAGGGCGCCTCGCGACCTGGTGGAAGCTCGCGCTCCCCTCCGCGGTCCCGTCGATCGTGACGGGCCTCAAGATCGCGGCCGGCCTCGCGACGATCGGCACCATCTGCGGAGAGTTCCTCGCGGGCACGGCCGGAGAGAACGCCCCGCTCGGCGTCATGATCACGACCGCGCTGCGCAACTTCCAGACCGACCGCGTGTTCGTGAGCGTCCTGCTCGCCGCCGCCGTCGGATTCGCCGTGTTCGGCACGGTGAACCTCGCCAGCCGGCTGCTGCTCGCGCGCTGGATGCGATGACCGCGGCCCGCCGCGCGGCCCTACACTGCGCGTTCCCGTTCCAAGGCCGCCCTCCGTGCTCGAACACGCCGTCTTTTCACCCCTCGACTACTGGCCCGTGCTCGCGGGCTTCATCGTCGCGGTCATCCTGCTGCTGACGCTCGACCTCTTCGTGATCGAGCGCCTCGCGGGCGACGGCTCGACCCCCGAGTCCGAGCGCAAGCGCTTCAAGGTCTCGCTCGCCTGGACCGGGCTCTGCGTCGCAGCCGCGATCGGCACGGCCTTCGCCTTCCAGTTCTTCGCGGCGCGCGAGCTGGCCGCGAACCCCACGCTCCTCGAGGGGACCAAGTACGCGGAACTCGGCGTCGCCGAGGCTCCCAAGACCTTCCTGCTCGAGTTCCTCACGGGCTACCTCGTCGAGATCTCGCTCTCGGTCGACAACCTCTTCGTCTTCCTCGTCATCTTCCGCTACTTCGCGCTCGACCACGCCAAGCAGCACCGCGTGCTCTTCTGGGGCATCGTCGGCGCGATCGTCTTCCGCGCGCTCTTCATCGGCGTCGGCAGCGTGCTCGTCCAGTTCCACTGGGTGCTGCTCGCGATGGGCATCTTCCTGATCTTCACCGGCATCAAGCTGGTCGCCAGCGAGGACAAGCAGCTCGAGCCCGAGAAGAATCCCTTCATCCGCATGCTTTCGCGCGTGATGCCGGTCGCGCCGCGCTTCGACGGCGCCCGGTTCTTCACGGTCGAGAACGGAAAGCGCGCCGCGACGCCGCTCCTCGTCACGCTGATCGTCGTCGAGACCACCGACATCGCCTTCGCGGTCGACTCGGTTCCCGCGGTGCTTGCGATCTCGCAGGAGCCGATCATCGCCTTCGCCTCCAACATCTGCGCGATCCTCGGCCTGCGCGCCATGTTCTTCGTGGTCGCCGAGGCGATGCAGAAGTTCCACCTGCTGAAGTACGGCCTCGGCCTCGTCCTCGTGTGGGTCGGGCTCAAGATGACCGCGCTCCCCTATCTCTTCAAGGATCCCATTTCGAATCCGAGCGGGCAGGTGCCGATCCCGCTCTCGCTCGGCGTGATCGTCGCGCTGATCGCGGGCACCATGGTGCTCTCGCTCGTGATTCCCGCCAAGCCAGCCGCCGAGGAACCCGCGTCCCATGCCTGAAGACTTCAACCTCGTCGACTTCATCCTGCATGTCGACGATCATCTCGCCGAGCTGCTGAAGCAGTACGGCACCGCGTTCTACTGGATCCTGTTCGCCATCGTCTTCGTGGAGACGGGCGTCGTCGTCATGCCGTTCCTCCCCGGCGACTCGCTGCTGTTCGCGGCGGGCGCCCTCGCGGTGCAGGCCGGCCTGAGCGTGCCGCTCATCATGGTGATGCTGTTCATCGCGGCGGTGCTCGGCGACACCGTCAACTACCACATCGGGAAGTTCATCGGCCCCGCGGCCTTCAGCGGGAAGTACCGCTTCCTCAAGCAGGCGCACCTCGTCAAGACGCAGAAGTTCTTCGAGAAGCACGGCGGCAAGGCGATCGTGTACGCGCGCTTCGTTCCGATCGTGCGCACCTTCGCGCCGTTCGTCGCGGGCGTCGGAACCATGAGCTACGGGCGCTTCCTGTGGTTCAATGTGTTCGGCGCGTTCGTCTGGGTGGTCGCGTTCGTCGGCGCAGGCGCGCTCTTCGGAAACCTCCCGTTCATCAAGGACAACTTCTCGAAGGTGATCCTCGCGATCATCGTCGTGAGCGTGCTGCCGATCTTCTTCGAGTGGTGGAAGGCGAAGCGCGAGGCGAAGCAAGAGGCGGAGATCGCGGCGAAGGCCGCGGCAGACGAGGCCGCGGCAGACGAGGCCGCGAAGCAGGACGCCGCCGGTGCGCCCTCCAAGGAGTAGCCCGTGTTCCGCTACGCGATCAAGATGCTCTTTGGCGACAGCGCGAAGTTCTACGGGATCCTGCTCGGACTCGGCTTCGCGTCGCTGTTGATCGCGCAGCAGGCCTCGATCTTCGTCGGCCTGATGAGCCGCACCTTCGCCTTCATCGGCGAGGTCGGGCATGTCGACCTCTGGGTGTTCGATCCGACGCAGTCGTATGTCGACGAGCCGAAGCCCCTGCGCGCCACCGCGCTCGAGCGCGTGCGCGGGGTGACCGGCGTGGCGTGGGCGGCGCCGCTCTACAAGGGGCTTCTCGTCGCGACGCTGCCCGATGGCTCGCGCAAGGTGTGCGATGTGGTCGGGATCGACGACGACACGCTGGCGGGCGGACCCGCCGAGATCGTCGCCGGTTCGCTCGCGGACCTGCGGCTTCCCGACGCCGTGATGGTCGAGGTCGGGTCGAGCCAGCAGCAGCTGCTCTTTCCCGCCGCGCTCGCGCCCGGCGCGGTGCCGGCGCCGGGGCAGGTCTTCGACCCGAAGGGCCCGAAGCGCCCGGTCGAGATCGGCGACATCATCGAGCTGAACGAGCGCCGCGCGCGCGTGGTCGGGCTCGTGAAGTGCGCGGAGACCTTCGTCGCGGCGCCCACGATCTACACGACCTACTCGCGCGCGGTCACCTACGCGCCGCCCTCGCGCCGCGTGATGAGCGCGGTGCTGGTGAAGGCCGCGCCCGAGGTGGAACCCGCGGCACTCGCAGCGCGCATCCAGGACGAGACCGGCCTCGAGGCCATGCAGCCGCACGACTACTCGATGCGCACCCTCGGCTACTGGATGCGCGAGACGGGCATCCCGATCAACTTCGGCATCGCGATCGCGCTCGGCTTCTTCGTCGGCGTCGCGATCGCGGGGCAGATGTTCTACAACTTCACGCTTGACAACCTGCGCTACTTCGGCGCGTTCAAGGCGATGGGTGCCTCGACCTGGACGCTGCTCGGGATGGTGGCGCTGCAGGCGCTCGTCGCGGGAATCCTCGGTCTCGGTCTCGGGCTCGGCGCGGTGAGCGCGTTCGGCCTCAACGCGGCGGGCGGCAAGCTCGCCTTCAAGATGCTGTGGCAGATCCCGCTCATCGCGGCGGGCGCGGTGCTCGTCATCTGCGTGCTCGCGAGCATGATCTCGATGTGGAAGGTCGTGCGGCTCGACCCCGCCGATGTGTTCAAGGGCCCCTGACGAACCGCATCGCCGATGCCGACCGCCGCACCCATCCCCACCGCTTCGCCCGCAGGCACCGCGATCCGCCTGCGCGGTGTCGCCAAGACCTTCGGCAAGGGCGAGAACGCCGTGCCGGCGCTGCGCGGCGTCGACCTCGACATCCCCGCCGGCGAGCTGACGCTCCTCGTCGGGCCCTCGGGCTGCGGCAAGACCACGCTCATCTCGATCCTCGCCGGCCTGCTCTCCCGCGACAGCGGCGAGCTCGCCGTGTTCGGGCGCGATCTCGGCGAGTTGCGGCGCGACGCCCTCGCGGCCTGGCGCCGCGACAGCGTCGGGTTCATCTTCCAGCAGTTCAACCTCGTGCCGCAGCTGTCGGTCGCCGAGAATGTGTCGGTGCCGCTTGTCCTCAAGGGCGAGTCGGTGGGCGCCGCCGTACGCAAGGCGCATGAACTCCTCGCCACGCTCGGCCTCGAGGGCCGCGGCAAGAGCGCGCCGCTGAAGCTCTCGGGCGGCCAGCAGCAGCGCGTGGCGATCGCGCGCGCGCTGATCCACGACCCGCGGCTCCTCGTGTGCGACGAGCCGACCAGCGCGCTCGACGCGGAACTCGGCCGCCGCGTGATGACCTTGATCCGCGACCGCTCGCGCCGACCCGACCGCGCGGTCGTGGTCGTGACCCACGACGACCGCATCTTCCACCTTGCCGATTCGATCGCCCACATGAACGACGGCGTCGTCGACCGGATCTCGCGCGGCGAAAGTCCCGCGCAGCCGCACCAGAGCCTCTGAGCACAGCAACGGTATTCCCATGAAGCTCCGACTCATCGCCCTTCCCATCCTTGCCGCCGGCGGCTTCGCGCTCACCGCCGTCGCCGTCGCACGATTCAACACGGCGCCGAAGACGGGGCCCGAGCCCGTCGCGCCGCCGTCGATTCCCTTCCCCGACCGAGTGGCCGGCGTCGGCATCATCGAGCCGTCGAGCGAGACGATCCAGATCGGCGCGCAGGTCGGCGGCGTGGTGACGAAGGTGTTCGTCGAGGAAGGCGCGCGCGTCGAGGCGGGTGCGCCGCTGGTCGAGATCGACCCACGCGATGCCGAGGCGCGGATCGCCACCGCTCGCGCGACCGTCGAGGCGGCACGGGCGCAGGCCGCGGCGGCGGCGGCGCGTGCCGAGGCGTCGAAGGCGCGGGTCGCTGAACTCCGGGCGAAGCCGCGCGCCGAGGATCTTGCGGAAGCCGAGGCCGTGGTCGCCGCGCGACGCGCCTCGCTTGCCGACGCGCAGGGCCGGCTCGACCGACTGATCCGCGTCACCGAGCGCGGGACCGCGGCGAACGAGCAGCCGACGCTCGAGGCCGCGGTCGGCATCGCACAGGCGCAGCTTGAGGAGGCGCAGGCGAAGCTCGTGCGCGTGAAGGCGGGCGCGTATCCGGAGGAGATCGCGGTGGCTCAAGGCGACGCATCCGCAGCCACAGCCGATGCGGCGGCCGCGCAGTCGCAGGTCGCCGTCGCCGAGAGCCAGATGCGCGAGGCCGAGGTCGCGCGCGAACTCCTCGTCGTGCGCGCTCCGATCGCGGGCACCGTGCTCAAGCTCGACGCGCATGTCGGCGAGTACAAGGCCGCCGGCCCGAACGCGACCGCGCTCCTTCGGCTTGGCGACATCTCGACGCTGCATGTGCGCACCGACATCGACGAACTCGACAGCTGGCGCTTCGACCGCGCGGGCAAGGCCGTGGCGACGATCCGCGGCGGAAGCCGCATGCAGGTTTCGCTGCGGTTCGTGCGCATCGTTCCCGATGTCCAGCCGAAGAAGACGCTCACCGGTGAGAACGCCGAGCGGATCGACACGCGCGTGATGCAGGTGATCTACGCGGTCGAGAAGCCGCCCGCGTTCCTGCAGCCCGGCATGCTGGTCGATGTCGCCGTCGCCGCGAAGCCCGCGGCAAGCACCCAGCCCTGACACGGAAGGATCCCGCCATGACACTGTTCACCCTCGCCGTAGCGTTGTGCATGCAGCAATCCACGCCCGCGGGCGCCCCCACCGCCACGCCTCCCGCCGAGGCGAAGCCGCCCGCCGCGCCCGCGCTCGAAGCGAAGTGGCCGCGCAAGGACGGCGAGGCCGGCGAAGACATCCCCGGCATCGTGAAGAAGGGCACGCCGATCTACAAGTGGTCGGAAGGCCACAACTTCACGGAAGGACCGGCGTGCGCGCCGGACGGCACCGTCTACTTCGTCGACATCCCGGCGAACGAGATCCTGCGGCTCGACCCGATGGGCGCGAAGTCGATCAGCACCAAGTCGAACGGGACCTTCGGCCTCTACCTCGCGAAGGACGGCACGCTCTACGGCGCGCAGGCGAACCCCGGCGCGATCACGAAGGTCGATCCTGCGAGCGGTTCGATCACGGTCGTCTGCGACAAGCGCGCCGAGGCGCATGAGAAGACGGGGACGGCGCTCGGCCGCCTCAACGACCTCGTCGTCGACGACGATGGGGGCATCTGGTTCACGGCGCCGGTCCTCGGGCGACGCCGCGAGGGCGCGCCGCCGGACGCGGTGTACTTCGTCGGCAAGGGCGCGAGCGAGGCGGTCGAGGTCGTCTCCGACGCGAAGCTGCGCGGGCCGAACGGCATCAACCTGTCGGCCGACGGGAAGACGCTCTATATCGTCCCCTACCTCTCGCTCACGATCATGGCGTATCCGATCGAGGGGCCGGGCAAGCTCGGCGCGGGGCGCGAGTTCTACAAGATCCCGCCCGGCACGCGCGAGACGATCGGCGGCGACGGCCTCGCGGTCGACGACAAGGGCAACCTGTATGTGGCGGTGCCGCCGCGAGCCGCGATCTTCGTGATCTCGCCCGAAGGAAAGGCGCTCGGCCAGATCCGCTTCCCCGAGCGCACCTCGAACTGCGCGCTCGGCGGCAAGGACGGCAAGACGCTGTTCGTGACCGCGACGAGCGGGGTGTACGCGATCGACATCGAGAACAAGCGCGCGCGGTGATGGTGCACGGCACGTGCCGTGCAGTGCCTGGCACTGACTGGCACGTGCCGTGCACCTCCTAGTCGGAGCGGTCGCGGCTGCGGCCGCTCCCTCTGGTGCTTTGAGAAATGGTGCACGGCACGTGCCGTGCAGTGGCTGGCACTGACTGGCACGTGCCGTGCACCTCGTAGTCGGAGCGGTCGCGGCTGCGGCCGCTCCCTCTGGTGCTTTGAGAAGTAGTCGGAGCGGTCGCGGCTGCGGCCGCTCCCTCTGGTGCTTTGGGAAGTAGTCGGAGTGGTCGCGGCTGCGGCCGCTCCCTCTGGTGCTTGGGAGAGCAGCCGCGACCGCTCAGGCCAACAGCCCCGGCACGATCTTCGCGTCGCCCTGCACGCCCGTCAGGCGGTGGTTGAGCCCGGCGTGCATGTAGCCGAGGCGCAGGTGGTCGAGCCCGAGGAGATGCAGCACCGTCGCCTGGAAGTCCTTCACGCGCACCGGATCGCGCGCGATGCGGTAGCCGAGTTCGTCGGTCTCGCCGTACGCCGTTCCGCCCTTCACGCCGCCGCCCGCCATCCACATCGTGAACGCGTGCGGATGATGGTCGCGGCCGAGGAAGTTCTTGTTTCCGTCGCGGAACTCCGCCACCGGCGTGCGCCCGAACTCGCCGCCCCAGATCACGAGCGTCTCGTCGAGGAGGCCGCGGCGGCGCAAGTCGCGGATGAGCGCGGCGACGGGCTGGTCCATCTCGCGGCACTTCTTCGGAAGCTGCGTGAGAAGGTCGTCGCTCGGGCCGGTGCCGTGGCCGTCCCAGCCCCAGTCGTAGAGCTGCACGAACCGCACGCCGCGCTCGACCAGCCGCCGCGCCAAGAGGCACGAGTTCGCGAGGCTCGGCGTACCCGGCTGCGCGCCGTACTCCTCGAGCGTGGCCGTGTTCTCGCGCGTCAGGTCCATCGCCTCGGGCACCGCCATCTGCATGCGGTACGCAAGCTCGTACTGCGCGATGCGCGACTCAGTCTCGCGGTCGCCGTGCCGGGCGAAGCCCGCGCGCCCGAGATCCGCG
>Ga0209972_10000743_pt1 | contig 32015 bp, 22 predicted proteins | sample NOAtaG_7_FD_187302 | JGI IMG/M metagenome (GOLD analysis project Ga0209972, IMG submission 187302) | Freshwater lake microbial communities from Lake Erie, under a cyanobacterial bloom - NOAA_Erie_Diel1S_2200h metaG (SPAdes) (version 2) | ecosystem: Environmental > Aquatic > Freshwater > Lake ...
ACCCCGCGGGTCTGCACGCCCACGAAGAGCCCCGGGGCCACCGCGCAACCGAGGGCCGGTCCGGTCAGATCGCGCGGCTCGAGCACGTCGATGCCCTCGAGCGCGGCCGAGTTCATACCGTCGTTCCACGAGGCGACGAGCGTCGCCCGGATCACCGGGCGGCCCGTATCGTCCTGCGCCGGGAACAACGAGAGCGTCAGATCGACCTCGCCCTCGCCGAAGCCGACGCCGGGCGCGGGGAGCCGCCCGAGGACCCGACCTGCGCGGGTGAGTTCGACGATCACGCGCGTCTGATCGTCCTCGCGCATGCGGAGCGCGAGCTCCTCGAGGACGCCGCTCGGCCCGACGTCCTGGATCGGCGAGAGCGCCACCATCGCCTCGCAGTTGGGGCAGGCCCCGCGCCACGCGAGCTGCGCCGTGATCACCGCGCCCGAGAGCATCGGCACGCAGTCCTCGTGGACCAGCGCGGCGAGTTCAGTGGTGCCGCGGAGGAAACACTGCCCGAGCCCCGTCTCGGCCACGAGCGTCCCGACTCCCCTGGACCACACCGATCTCGGCACGCCTTCGCACCACGCCTCGTCGATCACCGCGCCGGGTCGGCCCGTGCTGCAGCACGCCTCGACGTCCGAGGCGCAGTCCGGATCGGCGCAGTCGGTGAGGCCGTCCATGTCCTCCTCGTCGAGCAGGTCGTTGCAGGTGGTCTCCCGGGGACGGGGCACGAACGCGTCGAGGACGTCAGCGCCGGCGTCGGGCGCATCGCCCGGGGCGTCGGCCCCTCCGCCGTCGAACGGGGCCGGCCGGTTCCACACCGAGCATCCGCCGACGAGCGCGACGAGCAGCGCGAGCCCCGCGGACCTCATTCGGCCTCCTCGACGGTGCCGGTCACGCCGGCGTCGTCCGCGATCACGAAGACGATCGCGGCGAGGCCGAGGGCGCAGCCCGCGCCCCAGGCGACGTCGGCGGCAAGATTGAGGCTGTTCACGGTGTCGAAGCCGCCCTGGCTCGGGGCGCCGCGGTAGCGCTCGTGGGCGTCCCAGGCACCGATCGAGAGCCCGGCCGCGGCCAGCACCCCGATCGAGGCCATCACCCCGGCGAGGGCCCGGCCCGCGACGAGCCCCGCGCTCGTGCCCCGCGCATCGACCTCGAGGCCGACGCGGCGGCCCGCCGCGAACGCGTAGCGCGCGCCGAAGGTCGGCGCTCCGTCCGTCTCGAGGGCGATCTCGTGCTCTCCCGGCGGCACCGCGATCTCCACCGTGAGCCCGACGCCGCGGAGCTCTCCGTCGATCAGGAGCCGGCCTGGACGCCGGGCCCGCATCGCCAGCGTCGCCTCGATGGGCGCGGCCACGAGAGCCGCCGCGGCGGTCAGATCGATCACCATCGGAGCGCTGCCGGCGAGCACCTCGAAGGCCCGCTCGACGACCCCGACGCCTTCGACCTCGAGCGTCAACCGGTGCGAACCCGGCACCACCTCCACCGAGCTGCCGACCGGGATCGGAGCGCCATCGAGGCGCAGCGTCGCCTCGGGAGCGAGGACCTGCACGAGCACCGGAGCGGGCGCGAGCGCCGCGGCAGCGCCCGTGGTCGCGCCGAGCGTCGCCGTCACCGAGACCTCTGCGGCGCGCCAGCCCTCTCGCTCGAAGAAGAGACGGTGTTCGCCCGCGGGCACCGCGATCTCGACCGGGGTGACCCCGCGCGCTCCGAGATCCCGCCGATCGATCCAGATCGACGCGCCCGCCGGCTCGGTCTCGACCCGGACCACCGCCACCCTCGGCCGCAGCGCATCCCGGTGCGCCGCCCCATCGCGCTGCTCCTCGTCGGTCAGCCCGGCCGTGCCGAGGTACTCGGACCAGTGGTTGAACGCATCGTCCCAGCGCCCGAGCTGCTCGAGCACGAGGGCCGCGTTGTACAGCACGTTCCGGCTACGCACGCGCCGCAGGCTCTCGAAGTAGTCCCCGAGCGCGGCCTCGAGCTCACGGAGCCGGCGGGCGCCGCGGAGCCGCATGCCCGCCTCGAAGTGCGCGTTGCCGCGGTCGAAGAACTGCGCCGCCTCCGCGACGTCGTCCGCACGCACGCGGCCCGGCCCAGCGAGCAGCAGGACCAAGGCGGCGAACAGGCTGAGTAGGACACGCTGCATGAAGACAGCCCCGAGCGCTGGAGCGTACCAGCGCCGCCGCAGGGGCGCGACGGTGACTGCTCAGAGCTTGGTCTTCAGGCCGCTCGGAGGCCCCTCGGAGGGGCGGCGTCGAGGGACGAGCCGGACCTCGACCGATGCGCCGGCAGCCACCTCGAGCGCGTGCCGCTGATCGAGGTAGCCCTCGCGGTGGAAGACCAGCTCGGCGGGCCCTTCGGGCAGCGCGTGCCGGCACGGCGTCGTGCAGAGCGCGGCGCCATCGACGCGGACCTCGGCGCCCGCGGGCACCGACCCGAACGACACCTCGAAGCCGCCCTCCCCGCCTGGCTCGGGCGCGATCGCGCCGCCGCTCGGCGGACTCGGAGTGCCAGGCTCGGGGCTGGGCGCGGGCACCGGGTCCGGGGCAAGCACGACCTCCGGCGCCGGCGGCGTGGGCCCGGCAGCGACGGGCTCGACCCGCCCTTCCTCTCCGCCTGCGCCTGGCCCGCCGAGCGCCCACGCCCCGGCCGCGGCCGCCAGGGCCACGGCGACTGCCGCCGCGACGCGCGGTCCCGCATTCGTCCTGCCCGAGGTGGGCGGCGTGTTCGCCGACAGCGTCGGGGCGTGCGCTTCCGGGATGCTGGAGCCGGAGCGGCTGGGCCGGCGCTGCTCCGGAAGCAGCGAGGACGACGCCCGCATCACCTCTGGGCACGCACCTTCGAGCGCCAGCCCCAGCGCCTCCATCGACGCGAAGCGCTCCTTCGGGTCCTTGGCGAGCGCACGGGCCACCACAGCATCGAGCTCCTCGGGGATCGCGGGCCCGACCCGCTCGCGCAGGCCTGGCGGGGGCTCGTTTCCATGCTTCCACAGCAGCTCGAAGTAGTTCCGCCCGTCGAAGGGCGTCTGCCCGGACAGCATCTCGAAGAGGATCACCCCGAGCGCGTAGATGTCGACGCGGGCGTCGATCTCCTGCTCGCCGCGCGCCTGCTCCGGAGACATGTAGAGCGGCGTCCCGACGAGCTGACCGGTGCGGGTCATGCGGACCGCCTCGGCGTCCGCGCTCTTGACCTTCGAGATGCCGAAGTCGAGCACCTTCACCCGCTCGATCTCGCCGCGGCGCGCGAGGAAGATGTTCTCGGGCTTCAGATCCCGGTGCACGATCCCGCGCGCGTGTGCGGCCCCGAGCGCATCGCAGATCTGCCACGCGATGGGCAGCGCCTGCCCGGGCGGCAGGGGCCCGGCCGCGATCCGCTCGTGCAGCCCCTCACCGCGCAGGAGCTCCATGACGATGTAGACCGAGCCGTCGGGCGCGCGGTCGAAGTTCACGACGTCGACGATGTTGTCGTGCTCGATCGAGCTCGCCGCGATCGCTTCCTGGCGCAGGCGCTCGACCGCGACTTCGTGCTGCGCGACCGCCGTGGTCAGCACCTTCACCGCGTAGGGCTTGCGCAAATGAATGTGCTCGGCGAGGTAGACCGCGCCCATCCCACCTTCGCCGATCTTCGACGTGACCCGGTACACGTTCGAGAGGGTCCTGCCGATCCACGGATCCGGAGCCGCGCTCGGACCGCCCAGCCCGGCCGCGTGCGCGAGGTCGGGATGCACGCCGCCGTCCGCCGACAGGGAGACGTCGGTCCGGGTTGCCACCGGGCTTCGCAGCCCCGGGTCGGGATCGGGGGTGAGCGTCGGGGCCGATCGCAGGTCCGCGTCCGAGATCCCGCCACGCTTCGGTGTCGTGTCGGTCACCTCCCGCGCTCCTCAGAGCCCGAGGTCCGCGTCGTCGCCGGGCCCAGCGTCCGCGCCGGCGCCATCGGAGCCGAGTTCGTCCGCACCAGGCCCCTCGCTGCCCGCGCCCTCGGCGCCGCGGCGCCGACCCCGGCGCTCGGCGTGCTGCCGGCTCGAGGAGACCGCCTTGTCGAGCAACTGCAAGAGCTTCACTTCCTCGGTCTCGCTGAGCCCCCCGACCACTCGGCGGGCGGCCGCGTCCACGATCGGCGAGAGCGACTCGACCATCGCGAAGCCCGCCGGGAGCAGGCGCACGAGGCGGCGCCGCCGGTCGCGGGAATCGACCCGGATCCCGACGAGCTTCTGCTCAGCCATCTTCGCCACGAGCCGGCTCACCCCGGCCGCGTCGAGGCCGGCGTCGAGCGTGAGCTCCTGCTGCGAGACGGCGCCGTCGACGGCGAGCCGCAGCAGCACCTGGTACTGGGCCGACGTCGCGCCGAGCGGATGCAGCGCGCGGTTGATCTCGCCCGCGACCATGCGGCGCAAGAACACGAAGCGCTTCGCGATCTCTTGCGCGATCGCGCTGCGCGGCATCGAGTCGGGGAGGTCCATGCGAAAGTTCGTGCGCGTGAGATGGGTCGCGAGGCGGTGTGGTCCGCGAGGGGTCGCATGCTAGCCCTTGGCCGGTTTTCGGCCACCACGGAGCGACTTCATGGCCCTGCTCGAGTTTACCCAGGACTGCATCGATGCCGCGGACGGCAAGCTTCCGCTGATGACCACGGGTCCCGACGGCAAGCGCATGCGGCGCCAGCGGGTGCAGGTGTTCAAGAACGAGTTCATCGAGAAGTGGTTCGCCCAGGCCCACCCGATCACCCCGGGCATCTGGTTCGGCTGGCTGGTCGTGTACGGTCTGTACCAGGGGCTGCAGTCCTTCGGCTGGCTCGCGCTTCCGCTCTTCCTCGGCGGCGTGCTCCTCACCACGCTGATCGAGTACTGCCTGCACCGTTTCCTCTTCCACCACCAGTTCACCGGTGAAGGCGGGGCCATGCGGCACTTCCTTCTGCACGGCTACCACCACGACTTCCCCAACGATCCGATGCGCCTGGTGCTGCCGCCGATCGGAATCTGGCCGGTCGCGGCGCTCATCGGCGGCGTCTGGTGGCTGATCTTCGGCGTGTACTTCTGGCCGGTCTTCGCCGGCACCGCCCTCGGCTACATCGCGTACGACTGGATGCACTACTACACGCACTACGCCACGCCGAAGACCGGGCTCGGAAAGTGGATCAAGCGCTACCACATGCTGCACCACCACGACTCGCCCGGGCACCGCTACGGCATCACCTCGCCGCTCTGGGACTTCCTCTTCCAGACGTTCCTGCCCACGAACAAGCTCGTGCGTGGCGCGGGTCGGCACGCGGTCGACGCCGAGTCCTGACCCAGGACGCGTGGCCCACGTTCCACCGCTCGGACTACCGCTCGCGGAGGTCCGTCGCGAGCTCGACCGGATCCGCCATCCCTTTCGCCTAGCGATCCGACGCGCCAAGAACCCGTTCAACGTCGGGGCCATCCTGCGCACCGCGCACTCGTTCCTGCCGCGCGAGATCGTTCTCATCGGCACCGAGCCTTTCTACGAACGCGCGGCGATGGGCATGCACCGCTTCGAGCACCTGCGCGAGGTCGAGAGCGAGGAGGCCTTCGTCGCGCTCGCGCGGGCGGAGGGCTGGACGATCTCCGCGCTCGAGAAGGAGCACGCGGGGGCCTCGCTCTGGGAGGCCGCGCTCCCCGACGGCTGCGTGATCGTCGTCGGAAACGAAGAGGACGGCGTCGGCGAGATCATCCTCGAGGCTGCGGCCGAGACGATCGCCATCCCGATGTTCGGGCTCAACCACAGCTACCCGATGACGGCCGCCGCGGCGATGGCGCTGTCCGAGTGGGCGCGGCGGCGCTACGCAGGGCCGGGTCGGGTCGTGGTCACCCCCGCTGATCCTCGCTTGCCTCGAGGGAGGTCCCCGCTATGATTGCGGCCCTCGTTCGGACGGTCTGCTCACGGTGACCTCCGAACGATGTTCGCACACGGTGGCCGTAGCTCAGTTGGTAGAGCATCGGATTGTGGCTCCGAGTGTCGCGGGTTCGATTCCCGTCGGTCACCCACCCGCTCTTTGAACCCTCGTTCTTGCCTTCGTGCGCGGCTGCGCTAGACAGCGCGCCGCTTCGTTCCTCGCCCTTCTCTTTCGCCCACCCACGAGCGCCCGTAGCTCAGCTGGATAGAGCGTCGGACTTCGGATCCGATGGTCGGGAGTTCGAATCTCTCCGGGCGCGCACTTCTCCTCGGGTCATTAGCTCAATTGGTAGAGCAGCGGACTCTTAATCCGTTGGCTCTCGGTTCAAGTCCGAGATGACCCACTCGGTTTTTCAGGCCTCCGCGCCTTCCGCCCCGTCCGGCTCGAAGCCGCCCCGGAGGCAACGCGGAGGCAAAGCGTCCTGTCGCGCCCGTCCGGCGCGGCGTCGCGGCTGGCACCGCGGCTGGCACCGCGAGATCCGCCTCACTCGAGGCAGGCTTGGTCCGCGACGAGGCCGAGGATGCCGGCGAGGGAGGAAGCGAGGGAGGCCGCGTCGGCCGGCTCGATCGGCTCGCCCGTCCCGCCCGCCGTGGCGATCGCCGCGAGGACCCCGCTGCCGCTGCTGCCGGGAAGCCCCACGACGAACGTGGGAACGTCGCCCGCGGCCCAGCCCGCGGCGAACGCCGCGGCCGAGGTGCGCCCCTCGCAGGTCGGATCGCCATCCGTGACGAGGACGACGGCGGTCACGACGCCGTCGGCGGGCAGCGAGGCGTCGGCCGCGGCGAAGGCCGTGTCGATCGGGGTCCCGAAGAGCAGGTCGGCGGTGACCCACCGCTCGCGCCAGGCCGCGAGGAAGGCCGCGCCGTCGGTGAATGGCAGCTGTGCGGACACTGGATCGACGGCGTCGCAGGTGCGGTCCGGGGCGGGGTTTGGGGCCGACGGAAACAGGATCGCGCCGACCTCGAGGCGGTCGGCGAGCGGCGCCAGCGCCTCGAGGACCGCGTCGGCCGCGATCCGCCAGCGGGGCGTCCGCCCCTCCCACGGCTCGGCCATGCTCGCCGACTGATCGAAGACGACCAACACGCGGCCGCGGCACTCCGTCGTGCCCCCGCCTCCGCCCCCTCCGCCCCCTCCGCCGATCGGAACCGAGCGCCCGTCGGGCCGAACCGACCCGTCCAGCGGCGGCGCGTACGGCGCGGCGGGCGAGCAGCCGAGCAGCACGAGCATGGAGAGCGCGAGGCAGCGCACGGCGAGAGGGTATCCGGGCTGCTTCGGGGCCGCCATGGGCGGGGTGCCGCGCGGCGCGTAAGCTCCCGGCGCGGTGATCGACCTCCGCTCACAGACCTCGCTCCTGGCCTCGGTGCTCTGCCTCGCGGTCACCGCCGAGGTGCTCTTGCGGGACCGAAAGCTTCGGGTGCACTGGCTCTTCGCGCTCTTCGCCGCGACGATGGGCGCCTGGTACGGCACGACGTTCCTGGCCCGGATCTCGGACGGCATCGGCCTGCCCGAGCGGGTGAACCTGGTGCTCGCGGTCTTCCTACCGCTCTCGGCGGTGCAGTTCTTCCGCGCCTTCCTCGGCACCGACTCGCGCCGGTCGGTGCAGCTGAACTGGGTCGCGCTCGCGCTCGCGGCCGGCCTCACGGCGGCCGTGTTCACGCCCCTGCACGGTTCCTTCGCGCTCGGCGCGCTCGTGCTCGCCTACGTGTTCGTCGTCCTCTCCGGCGCGCTCTGGCTGCTGTACCGCGCCGGCCAGCGCGCACGCTCCCGGGTCGAGGGCGCGCGGCTCAACTACCTCGCGCTCGTCGGCGCGCTCGCGACCGTCTTCACCATCGCCGAGTACCTTCCGTACTTCGGCGTCGAGATCCCGCCCGTCGGCACCGTGCTGATGCTCGTGTTCCTCTACGTCATCTCGCAGTCGATCCTGCGCTACCGCCTGCTCGACCTCTACGAGCTTGCGGGCCGCCTCACCGTGCTCACCGCGATGTCGTTCATCCTCGCGGGGATCCTGTGGGTGCTCGTCGCCTTCGATCCGGGCAACTTCTACCTGACCTCGGTCGCCGCCGCGCTCGTGCTCCTGCTCATCTTCGACCCGGTGCGCGCCTGGGTCGAGCAGCGCATCAGCGAGCTCTTCTTTCGCGAGCGCGTCGACCTCGAGCGCATGGTCACGGAGCTCCGCCGGCAGCTCGCCAACGCGCTCTCGACCCGGGACATGGTCCGAGCGATCGTGGAGGCCTTCGAGCAGAGCCGGCGGCTCACCCACGGCGCGGTGTTCCTCGCGAGTCCGGACGGACGCGCCTTCGAGCGCGCCGGGGCGATCGGCCCCCCGCCTCCGGAGCGGGTCGAGCTGATCGCGATCCGCGGACTCGTGGATCGCATCGCGGGCGGCGAGCCGATCGTCCTCGAGAACGTCGAGCGCGAGCTCGCCGAGCGCAAGGAGCTCGGCGACGACCGCGAGGCCCACGCCCTCGAGGAGATCGTGCAGCACCTCGGCACGCTGCAGGCCTCGGTGTGCGTGCCGGTCGCCGACGCCTCGGCGGTCTACGGCCTCATCACCGTGAAGGACGAGCGCCTCCGCGACGCCTACGCGCCGGAGGAGGTGCAGCTGCTCAAGGGCGTCGGCGCGCAGGCCGCGGTCGCGGTGCAGAACGCGCGCATCTTCGACCGGCTGAAGGAGCGCGATCGGCTGGCCGCGCTCGGCGAGATGTCGGCCGGTCTTGCACACGAGATCCGGAACCCGCTCGGAGCGATCAAGGCCAGCGCGCAGTTCCTCGCCGAGCCGTCGGAGGGCGCGGGCCCGCCGAGCCGCGAGTTCCTCGACATCATCGTGGAGGAGGTCGATCGGCTCAACCGCGTCGTCAGTTCGTTCCTCGACTACGCCCGCCCGCAGCAGGCCCAGGACGCCGAGCCACACGATCTGAACGCGGCCATCCGCCGGACGCTGAAGCTCATCGGGCCGGACCTCGGCCCCGGGGTCGCCATCGAAGAGGAACTCGAGGAAGCGCTGCCTCCGGTGCGGATCGAGCCGGAGCGGCTGCGCCAGGTGCTGCTCAACCTCGCCCGCAACGCCGCGCAGGCGATGGAGGGACGCGGACGGCTCCGCATCCGCACCGTGAGCGCCGCCGCCCAGCCCGGGGAAGGCGCCCGCCGCGTCGTCGAGCTCCACGTGACCGACAGCGGCCCGGGCATTCCGGAGGGCATCCAGCGCAGCCTCTTCGTGCCCTTCGTGACCACGAAGGAGCGCGGCACGGGCCTCGGCCTCGCCATCTCGCAGCGGCTCGTGCACGGCGCGGGCGGGACCATCACCGCGCGCTCGTCGCCGCACGCCGGCGCGACGTTCGTGGTGCGCCTGCCCGCCGTCGATCCCGACGCCGCCGCGGCCGAGTAGCGGCGCGCGGACCGGACGGAAGCCCGCACGGCGCCCGCGCCCTCGGCCCTGCTAGCCTTCGCGGGATGCGGACCTGGATGCTCCTCACCTGCCTGGTCGTGGCCTCCTGCACCGGCGAGCTCCGCGGCGAGACGGGCGACGGCGGATCGACCGACGCGCCGCCTGCCCCCGGGGCAGACGCGCCCCCCGTGGACGCGCCGCGCGGCGCCTGCGACGGCGTGAGCTGTGGGGCCGGCGCGGCCTGCGAGCCGACGAGCGGACGATGCGTGTGCGGCCCCGGCTTCGTGGATGTCGGCGGCAGCTGCTCCCCGGCGGATCCTGGGGATCCGGCGGGCCGCACCCGCGATGCGGTCTGCGCGCTCTGGACCGAGGGTCATCGCACGACCGCGAGCGCGCCCTGGACCGAGGGCGCGACCGAGTGCGAGCCGGGCTCGATGTCGCGCCAGGCCCTCGACGACACCCTGCGCCGGATCACGATGTTCCGCGCGCTGGTCGGTCTGCCGCCGGTCACCGACGATCCGGCGCGGAACGCGATCGATCAGTCGTGCGCGAACCTCATGCACCGCAACGGCAGCATCAGCCACACGCCGCCCACGAGCTGGCGCTGCTACTCCGAGGCCGGAGCGATGGGCGCCGCGAGCGCGAACCTCGCCATCGGCACCCGCGACGCGGCCGACGCGATCGACCTCTTCATCGGCGACGCCGGCGTACCGAGCCTGGGCCATCGACGCTGGGTGCTGAACGATCCGCTCGGGGTCGTCGGCATCGGGTTCGCGGGCAACGCGACCTGCCTCGGCGTCTTCGACTCCTCGGGGGCGGGCGAGCGCGCGTGGACCTCGTGGCCGAACGCCGGGATCGCGCCGATCGAGGGGCTCGACGGGGGCTTCTCGCGCGGGGTGCTCTGGTCCTTCCATTCGCGCTCGATCGCGCTGGGAGCGGCGACGGTCACGATGCAGCGGGTCTCGGACGGATCCCCGCTCGCCGTGGAGGTGTCCCATCCGGGGCGCGGGTACGGCCCCGACACGGTGGCGTGGGCACCGATGGGCTGGACCCCGACGGCCGGCGAGCGCTACCGCGTGACGGTGAACGCCAGCGGGACCGAGATCACCTACGAGGTCGAGTTGGTCCGCTGTGGCTGAACCGAACGCGCGCCGCGAGCGGTGGAAGCGGGTCGCGCGGGAGGCGGCGGTCGTGATCGGGATCTTCCTCGCGGTCCGGACCTACCAGCGCTGGGATCTCGCGGGCGGAGCGCCCACGCTCCCGAGGGAAGGGCTCGACGGGCCCCTGCCGGCGCACCCGCGCGTGGTGCACTTCTTCGCGTCGTGGTGCGGCGTCTGCGAGGCGGAGGCGGGCAACGTCGCGCGCCTCGCGGAACGCCACGAGGTGATCGCGGTGGCGAGCCAATCCGGCGGCGCCGACGAGGTACGGGCCCACCTCGCGGCCCATCCGCTCGGACCCGTCCACGTCGCGCTCGATCCCCAGGGCGAGCTCGCGCGCCGCTTCGGGGTGAGCGCGTTCCCCGCCACCTTCTATCTCGACGACGCGGGTTCGGTCGTGAGCGCCGAGGTCGGCTACACGACGACGCTCGGCATGCTGGTCCGGGCGTGGTGGGCGGAGTGAACGCCGCAGAGCGCGCGAACGCCGTGCGCTCGTGAGTCTTGCCGGGCCCGGGGACGGCGGGTAGAACGCGCGGCCTTTCGGCCCGATGTCCGCCCCCTTCGACAGCCCCGGCGCCCCGCGCCCTGCCTCCGGGCCCCCGAGTCACGGCACGCCATGACCGAGATCCGCGCGGTGAAGGGGATGAACGACGTGCTGCCCGACGAGGTGTCGCGGTGGCATCGCCTCGAGGCGGCCTTCCGCAAGAGCGCCCGCCTGCACGGCTACGCCGAGGTGCGGACGCCGATCGTGGAGCCGACCTCGCTCTTCGTGCGCTCGATCGGCGAGGCCACCGACATCGTCGAGAAGGAGATGTACTCCTTCGTCGACAAGGGCGAGGACTCTCTCACGCTGCGTCCCGAGGGCACGGCGGGCGCGGTGCGCGCCCTCATCGAGCACAAGCTGCACGGCCTCGAGCCAGTGACCAAGTGGTACTATGTCGGCCCGATGTTCCGCCGCGAGCGGCCGGCCCGCGGCCGCTACCGGCAGTTCTACCAGGCGGGCCTCGAGTGCTTCGGCGATCCCGGTCCCTTCGTGGACGCGGAGATGATCGCGATGGTGACCGGGCTGCTCGGCGAGCTCGGGGTCGAGAACCTCGAGGTGCTGGTGAACTCGCTCGGCGCGGGCGAGACCCGCGCCCGCTACCGGCAGGTCCTCACCGACTACTTCACCCCCCTCGCCAGCAAGCTCTCGCCGGACAGCCAGCGGCGCCTGACGAAGAACCCGCTGCGCATCCTCGACAGCAAGGTGGACGTCGACCGCGAGCTCTCGGCCGGTGCGCCGAAGCTCACCGACATCCTCAGCGCGGAGGATCGGGCCCACTTCGATGGGCTCTGCGCCGGCCTGGACGCGCTCGGCGTGCGCTACCGGATCGAGGCCTCGCTCGTGCGCGGCCTCGACTACTACTCGCGAACCCTCTTCGAGATCCAGGGATCGGGCGGAGAGCTCGGCGCGCAGAACGCGCTCTGCGGCGGCGGGCGATACGACGGCCTCGTCGAGTCGCTCGGCGGGCCGGCCGTGCCCTCGATCGGCTTCGCCATGGGCATTGAGCGGATCCTGCTCGCGATGGCCAAGGAGCCCGCGCCGCCCCGGGTGGACGTGCTCGTCGCGGTCGCCGCTCCGGAACTTCGGGCGCAGGCGCTCGGCGTGCTCCGCGCGATCCGCGCGGCGAACGTGGCGGCGGACGCGGACCTCCGGGGCCAGTCCCTCAAGAGTCAGCTGCGTCGAACGGAGCGCCTCGGCGCACGCTTCGCCGTGGTGCTGGGGCCGGCCGAGGTCGAGCGGGGCGTCGCGCAGCTCAAGGACCTCGCCGCGCATACGCAGACCGAGGTCGCGCTCGAGGCGCTCGCAGCCACCCTGCTCGCCCGGCTCGGGACCGAAGGGCGCGAATGACCCCCCTGATTCGTCTCGCGCTCCTGGCCTGCGCGCTCCTCTGGGCCGCGCCGCCGGCGCCCGCCACCGCGCAGCGCGGCACCGGCAGCGACGTCGAGGACGCCGAGGACGAGGACGCCGAGGACGCCGAGGACGAGGACGAGGACGCCGAGGACGAGGACGAGGACGCCGAGGACGAAGACGAGGACGCCGAGGACGAAGACGCCGCGATCGAAGGAGCCGGCATGACGGCGCGGTTCGCGCCGGACCGCCCACGGGCTGCGGACGACTTCGACCTCACCCTGCCTCCGCTCTTCCACTACCACCGAGAGAACCACGTCACGACGACGGCGGTGTTCCCGGCGTTCTACCTGCGCGAGGAGCCGGGCACCTCCGAGCTGGTGATTCCTCCGCTCTACCACCGCGAGGGCACGGACCCGTTCGACGTCCTCTTCCCGCTCTTCTGGTGGTACCGCGGCCCGGGACACCACACCTGGATCGCCGGGCCGGTCTGGCACCACGAAGACGCGAGCAGCCACGACTTCGGCATCGCGCCCCTGGTGATGAGCGGGCGTCACGAGGACCGCTACTACCACGTGCTGCCGCCGCTCCTGAGCTTCGCCTGGGGCGACGCCGACGAGGACTACCTCAGCGCCGCCGCGCTGTTCTACCGGTTCCGCAACGGCGACAGCGAGAACTGGGGTCTCTTCCCTCTGCTCTGGGTGCGGAACTCTCCGGCGGAGGAGTACCAGCTCGTGCCGCCGCTCTTCTTCCGGTGGCGCAACCCGGAGCGGAACCGAACGGTCACGGTCGTCCCGCCGTTCTATCTGCACGAGGATCCGGGCGAGAGCTGGTGGGGGATCGCGGGGCTCCTGCACCACGACGAAGGGCCGGGCTTCCACTCGACCACCGTGCCGCCGCTCCTCTTCCATTTCAGCGAGGAGGCCGCGACGGCCGAGCGGCCCGGATCGATGCGCCTCTCGACCCCGCTCTTTCTCTACATGAACGAGCGGGGCTCGACGACCTTCGTCACCTACCTCTTCCAGCACTACCGCGGCGCGACCGAGCTCGACGCGGTGATGCCGTTGTTCTTCTGGACCCGCGACCCGCGCGACCGCTCCGAGACCCTGATGGCCTCGCCGCTCGTCTGGCACTGGTCGAGCCCGGCGCAGGACAACTGGCTCGTCGCGCCCTTCTGGCTCCACCTCGACGACCGCAGCCGCTCGACGACGTGGATCACCCCGCTCGTCGGCAGCCACACCAACCACGAGACCCACGACGAGACGACCTGGGTCCTGCCCACGTTGCAGGTCTCCCGGTGGCACGACGGGGACGCGGTGAACCTGCACCCGGTCTGGTACTTCGAGGACGTGCCGAGCCACCGCTTCACGGTGCTCGCGCCGTTCTGGTGGGACTTCGAGCAGTTCGACGACCGGACGCGCGAGCGTCGCGAGCGCCACGCGCGCGGCGAGGACGAGCCGGAGTCCGCGACCGAGCTGGAGTCCGCCGGCGCGGTCGACGACGAGCTCCGCGCCGAGGTCGCCGCCGAGGACCACGAGACGGGCCTCGACCGGGACGGCTTCGGCATCCCGACCCAGCGCCACACCCGGTACACCGTCGCGTTCCCCGTCTACTACCGCATCGTCGAGGCAGAGACCGAGACCCAAATCGCGCTGACCACGTACTTCCGCCGGCGCGAGTGGCTGAACGAGGGCCGGTGGGAGTACGAGTTCCACGGCTCGGGTCTCTTCGACTTCGGCGAGCGCAGCGATGGCGAGCACTGGTGGCGGGTGCTCTACGGCCTCGTCGGCTGGGAGCACCGGCGCGACCACGATCGCCTGTGGCTCTTCTACATCCCCATCGACTTCGGCCACGCTGCGCCGGCAGCGGCGGGCGAGCGAACCACCCTGCCTCCGCCCCGCGACTGAACCGTGCGCCCGCGAGCGGCGCAGCAGGGCGCGGGCGGCTCACTGCGGGGCTGAATCGCGGTTCAGGGACGCGGGCCGCGGGCCGGGGGAGGCCGCTCGTCGTCGAGTGCGCGCATCGAGGGGTCCTCCGCCGCCGGAGCGCTGGCCGCGTCCGCCGCGCTCGGCGCGCGCTCCGGCTCGGACCGCACCACGCCCACCGAGCCGCGGGGCGCGATCGGCGCGGGCGGTGCGTCCGGCAGGTAGTGGCCCGCGGCGAACTCGACGTACGTGAAGAAGTAGCCGCCCTCCCCGGTGCCCGTGGTGATCGCCGGCGTCACGTCGGCGCGCATCAACAGGACGAGGACCATGTCGCGGCCGCGGCGCTCGAGGCGCGCGCGGGTCACCGGGGTCTCGAAGTACTGCGTCTCGAGCCACAGGCGGGAGTTGCCGAGGTGCGTGCCGGTCGCGGGAAAGACGATCTCGACCCGCCCCTCGCCCCGCACCACCGACGCCGTGACCGGCCCGGTCGTCTGCACGAAGAAGCGCGAGGTCCCGTCGGGACTGGCCTGAAAGCCGGGCCAGGTGAGGATCTGGTTGGCCGCCCGGCGACCGCGTCCCCGGGCGCGCCCGATGCGGGCCTCCCCGGGAGGCCGGTGGTCGGTGCCGGGCGTGACGCCCTCGTAGGGCGCAGAGGCGCGCGGCGCTTCCTGCGCGAGGACGACACCGGGGGAGGAACCGATCAGCAGCGCGACGGCGGCCGACGACCAGGGACGAGCTTGGCGCACGTGCGAATGGTACGGGCTCCCAGGTGGGGGAAGCAAAAGAGCCGTCCGCCCACCCGTCGCTGGCCTTCGACGACCCATCTGCTAGCGTCCGCGCCCCCGCGCTCGGGGCCAAGGCCGCATGTACATCTTCCTCTCGATCGTCTACGTCCTCGTCTGCGTCTTCTTGATCTTCGTCGTGCTGCTGCAGCAAGGCCGCGGGGGCGGCATGGGCGGGGCGTTCGGCGGCAGCAGCCAGACGGTGTTCGGCGGCTCGGGCGCGGGCAACGTGCTGACGCGAGCCACCACCGCGAGCGCCGCGCTGTTCATGATCCTGTCGGCCGTGCTGGCGTGGATGTCGTCGAGCCGGGACTCGAACCTCGAGGACGTTCTGCGCGAGGTCGAGGAGAGCAACCGGAGCGCCCTGCTCGAGGCCGCGGAAGATTCTTCGACGGACGACGGGGCGACGGACGACGGGGCGGCGGGCGAAGGGGCGGGCGAGCCGGCTCCCTCGGACGAGCCGACGGCGGTCCCCGACGAGGGCGGCGCGCCGAGCGACCCCACTGCCGCAGACCTCGCCGCCGATCCGACGGCCGAGCCCGCTCCCGAAGGAACGGACCTGCCCGCGCTCGAGCCCGTCGAGCCGGGCGTGCCCGCGCTCGCGGACCCGACCGCGGCGCCCGCCGCCGACGAGCCCGCTCCGGAGTGAGGTCGACTCAGGTGGCGAGCGGGATCGGCTCGCCCACGTCCAGCGCCGCGAGCGCGACTTCGCAGGACGTGACGTAGCTCGCGTAGCCGTGCTCCGAGGCCAGACGAAGGGCATCGCGCAGGGAGCCGCGCGCGCCCTCGGGATCCCCCGACTGCTGCTGCACCATCGCGAAGAGGAACCTCGCCTGCACGAGATCCCACACGTGCCCTCGGCGCTCTGACTTGCGAAGCGCATCGAGCAGCATCGTCCGCCCCTCTTCGGAGCCGAACCGCATCGCGTCGATGAACCCGAGCATGCGGAGGTTGCCCTCCTGCATGTACTCGATGCCGTTCGCGCGCGAGATCTCGTAGCTGTAACGCAGCGCCGCGAACGCCGCCTTGTAGTCCCCGAGGCGCACGTAGCAGTCGCCCATGTTGTGGGCGGCGACCGCGGCTTCGTACGGGAAGTCGTACTCCTTGGCGAGCTCGAGGCCGCGGCGCGCCGCCTCGATGGCCTGCTGGTAGCTTCGACCGAAGTAGTGCACGAGCGACTCCATCTTGTGGAGTTCGCACTCGGTGAGCCGGTCCGGACGCTGGACCAGAAGGGCCCGGGCACGCTCGACCGAACGCAGGCCGGCCGTCGGCTCGCCCCCCGTCGCCTGCGTCAGCGCGAGGTTGGTGAGGCAGCGGATCTGCAGCTCGAGGTCGCCATCCTCCTCGCTGAGTTGGAAAGCCTGCTCGAGGTACTGGATCGCCACGCGGTGCTGCCCGAGCCGCACGATGGACTCCGCGGTCCCGAGCAGCACGTCACGGAAGAGCGCGCGGTCGGAGAGGACACGCGCGATCTCGGCGGCGCGATCGAGCCACTGCCGCGCCTCGTCGACCCGGTAGGCGGCGACGAGGAAACGCCCGTGCAGGAGCGAGAAGCGCGCGAGGTAGTCCTGCCGCCCCAGGCCGTCCGCGAGCTCGAGGGCAGCGAGCATGTGCTGATCGCCCTCGGCCTTGCGGGCCTTCCAGCACACCTCGCCGATGCGGAGATAGAGGGCGAGCATCCGATCGCGGTCGGGGACGGCCGCCTGTCCGAGCTTCTGGACCGCGCGCAGGTAGCACTGCGCAGCGGCAGAAGCCGACTGCTCCGCGGCGTGTCGATCTCCGCCCTTCACCCACCACTCGATCGCCCGCTCGCGCTCGCCCGCTTCCCGCCAGTGTCCTGCGAGCTGCTCGGCGATCTCGTCGGCGCGCCCCGGGTGGATCGCCTCGAGCGCCTCGGCCACCGCGCGGTGCAGGGCCCGGCGCGCCTCGATCGTGAGGGCATCGCGGAGCACCGCGCCGAGGAGCTCGTGGGCGAAGACGCGCTCTCCGCTCTCCGTTCGGGCGAGCAGGCCACGGCGCTCGAGCTGCGCGAGCGCCTGGAGCACGCCCTCGACCGGCTCGGCGGTGACGGCGGCGAGCAACTCCGGCGAGATGCGCCCTCCTTCGACGGCGGCGACCTGCAGGAGGTGCCGCTCGTTCGGCATGAGGCGGGCGAGGCGGGCGGTCGCGAGACCACGCAAGGTCCTCGGGATCTCGATGGCGACCTCGGGTCGGTAGATCGCCCGCCCCTCCTGCACCTCGACCGCGCCAGCGTCGGCGAAGGCCTTGATCAGTTCCTCGACGAAGAGCGGGTTGCCGCTGCTTTTCTGCGTCACTTCGCGGAGCAGCTCCGCGGGGACCTCTTCCACGGCGAGGCTCGCCGCGGTGAGTCGCGCGACGTCCTCGTCCGGCATCGGTGCGAGATGGATCTCGTGGTAGCTCGCGAGCTCCTTCCAGCCATGCACGAGGCCCGGTCGGAACACGACGACGACCGCCACGGGCGAGTTCTGGAGCTCCTTCGCGATGCCTGCGACGAGGGCGATCGTCTCGTCGTCCATCGACTCGGCGGCATCGAAGACCAGCACGGTCAGGCGGTCGGCCGCGAGCCCCGTGAGGATGCGCAGGAGCGCGGGCCGCACCAGCCCTGCGAGCTGCTCGGCGTGACCGTCGTACGCCCCGAGCAGCACGCTCATCGCGTCGATCTCCGCGGCGGAGAGGCCCAACTCGCGGAGCCGGCGCACCCGCTCCTGCACCGTCGGCTCGTCATCGAGTTCCTCGAGCCCGAGGATCGTGCGGAGCATCTCCTGCGCGCCACCGAGCGGCGTCGTGCGGTCCTTCGCGGCGCAGGTCGCGACGAAGAACCCGACGTCGTGCCCTCCGAGGCGCAGGCGCCGTCGGATCTCGCCCACGAGCCGAGTCTTGCCGAGCCCCGGCTCCCCGGTGAGGCCGATGAGCTTGCCGCGGCCGCGGTTGGAGAGGGCCAAGAGCTCACCCACGAGCCGCAGCTCGTCGCGGCGACCGACGAAGCGTGAGGTCGCGGCGCCGGTCTCCCCCTCGAGGAGGAAGGGCGCCGGCGCCTCCCCGGTGGGAAGCACCGAGAAGCCGGTGCTGAGCAGCCGCGCGAGCGCTCCGGAGACGAAGGCCTGCCCGGCGCCCGCAGCTCCGGCCAGCGCGACCGCGCCGCGCGCGAGCTCGCCGAGTTGCTCGTCGGACACGGGCACGCCGGAGCGGTCGGCGAGCACCCGGCCGACGTCGAGGCCGGCGCGAAGCGGGCGGCCCGCCATCGACGCGAGGCGGAGGAGCCGGAGCGCCGCGCGGGCCGCCGACTCGCCGTCGCGCCCGTCCGGCGAGCGAAGGCCGAAGAGCAGCAGCGCGCCCGCCGGCAGGCTGCTCGCCTCCGCGGGCACGGTGACCGCCCCGAGCCGCTCGAGGAGGCGCTGCACGGAAGGCTCCGTGAGAAACGAGGCGGGCACATCGAGCAGCGCGAGCGCGCTCGCCTCGAACCGCTCGATGGACGTCCGGATCGGGGTACTCAGAAGCCGGGACGGAGTTGGCTTCGGAGCGCTCGGTCGCCGCGACCGGGGCAGCTCGACCGGGGTGCGATCGCGGCTCTCGTCGTCGCTGTCGAACACCGCGGCCAGACGCGCGCCCTCGTCGCTCGCTCCTCCGGAGGCAGCCTCGCGCTGCTCGATGAGGAAACGGCTCAGGTCGTGCGCTCCGACGCGCCGTCCGCTCGAGTACAGGAACTGCACGAGCTCCTCGTAGAGACGACCTGCGTTCGCGTGCCGGTCCTCCGGTCGCGGGCGCATCGCCCTCTCCACGATCGCCGCGAGTTCCTCCGGGATGTCGGGGTTCACGTTCCGGAGCGCGGGCGGACGCGGCGCGCGCACGCGCTGCAGCGTCTCGTACGCCGACTCGTGCTCGAACGGGTTCAGACCGCCGAGGGCCTCGTAGAGCACCACCCCAAGCGCGTAGATGTCGGTCCGCGCATCGACGGGCCGACCATCCGCCTGCTCCGGGGACATGTAGGCGTATTTGCCCCGGAGCTCGCCGGGCTCGCCTTCGACCATGATGGTCCGAGCCTTCGCGATGCCGAAGTCCGTCAGCTTCACCTCGCCCTCGAGCGAACAGAGAACGTTCTGCGGGCTCACGTCGCGGTGCACGATGCCCAGCGGGCGCATGTTCTGATCGCGACGCCGGTGGGCGTAGTCGAGCCCCTTGGCGATCTCGCTCACCACGAATACCGCGAGCTCCTGCGAGATCGGCTTGCGGCGCTGCCGTGCGAACCGGAGGACCGTCGCGAGGTCCTGACCAGCGACGTACTCCATCGCGATGAAATACGTCTCGCCCTGCCGGCCGAGGTCGAAGACCTGCACGATGTTCGCGTGCGAGAGCGTGACGGCGATCTTCGCCTCGGCGATGAACATCTCCACGAAGCGCGGGTTCTTGCCGAGCTCCGGCAGGATGCGCTTGATGACGAGGATCTTCTCGAAGCCCTCGACGCCGTGCGCCTTCGCCTTGAACACCTCGGCCATGCCGCCCTCGGCGAGGCGATCGAGGAGCTGGTATTTTCCGTAGACGACGGGCGCGGACATCGGCGAAGCCGACCGGCGCAGGCGAGCGGGCCCCCGCCTTCACCGGTGACCCCGGAGGATACACGGCCCCACGGCCGCGCGCGATGGGCGCGAACGCGGCTGGCGCGCGCCATCCGCGTTGAACCGCGGGGCGCGCGAGGGCACCATCGCCGCTCCCATGGGGTCCGAGTTCGTCCACCTCCACGTCCACTCCGAGTACTCGATGCTGGACGGTTCGATCCGGCTGAAGAAGCTCGCCAAGCGGGTGAAGGAGCTGGGCCAGAAGGCGGTCGCGCTCACCGACCACGGCAACATGCACGGCACCCTTCAGTTCGTCTCGGCCTGCAAGGACCAGGGCGTGGAGCCGATCGTCGGCTGCGAGGTGAACCTCGTGTCCGGCAGCCGCACCGACCGCAGCGGAAGGCCGCACGGCCACCTCGTGCTGCTCGCCGACTCCATGGAGGGCTACGCGAACCTCTCCCGCATCGTCAGCCTCGGCTGGGTCGACGGCATGCACCACGGCGTGCCGCGGGTCGACCTCGCTGCGCTCGAGGCGAACAAGGCCGGTCTCGTCGCCCTCACCGCCTGCATGGGCGGCTGGGTGGCACAGGAGGCCCTGCTGCGCGGCGACGACGGCGCACGCACGCACCTCGCGGCGCTCCGCGACGTGATGGGCACGGGCAACCTCTACTGCGAGCTTCAGGACCACGGCTTCGTCGAGAACCGACCGCTCAACGAGCTGCTGACCGGCGTGGCCACCGACCTCGGCATCCCACTGGTCGCGACGAACGACTGCCACTTCCTCGAAGAGAGCGACGCGCGCGCGCAGCTCGTCCTCACCTGCATCGGGGCCGGCCGCGGCCTCGCCGAGATGGAGCGGGCCCACCACGGCTCGAGCGCGATGTTCCTGCGCAGCTCGGACGAGATGGTGGAGCTCTTCCGCGATCTGCCCGACGCGGTGAAGAGCACCCTCGCCATCGCCGAGCGCTGCGCCGGCAGGGTGAACCCGAAGTCCAAGCCCAAGCTGCCCCGCTTCGCCGTCCCCGACGGCGTGAGCGAGGGCGAGTGGCTCAAGCGCCTGGCCCACGAAGGCCTCGGAGCGCGCTTCGACGAGATCCGCCGGACCGGTCGCTCGGTCGACGAGGCGAGCTACCGCGCGCGCCTCGAATTCGAGCTCGGGACCATCCTGCAGATGGGCTTCCCTGGCTACTTCCTCATCGTTCAGGACTTCATCAACTGGGCCAAGCGGCACGACATCCCGGTGGGCCCGGGCCGCGGCTCGGGCGCCGGCTCGCTCGTCGCCTACTCGCTTCGCATCACCGATCTCGACCCCATCCACAACGGCCTGCTCTTCGAGCGCTTCCTCAACCCCGAGCGCGTCTCGATGCCCGACTTCGACGTCGACTTCTGCATGGACCGGCGCGACCGGGTCATCGACTACGTGAAGCAGAAGTACGGCGCGAGCTCGGTCGGTCAGATCGCGACGTTCCACCAGCTCAAGAGCCGCAGCGTCGTAAAGGACGTCGGCCGCGTGCTCGGGATGCAGCCCGCCGACACGGCGCGCATCGCCTCGATGGTCCCCGAGCCGGTGCAGGGCAAGACCGTCTCCATCGCGGACGCGATGGAGCAGGAGGCCAAGCTCAAGGCGAGCTACGACGAGGACCCGGCGATCCGCGAACTGCTCGACCTCGGCATGTCGCTCGAGGATCTGAACCGCCACGCCGGCATGCATGCCGCGGGCATCGTGATCAGCGAGGGCGACCTCTGGAACCACGTACCGGTCTTCTGCCCCGAGGACGGCGTCTACGTCACGCAGTACCACAAGGATGACGTCGAGTACGCGGGCCTCGTGAAGTTCGACTTCCTCGGCCTCAAGACCCTCACCGTCATCGACATCGCGGTGCGGCTCATCGAGAAACGTCCCGACCGTGACGGCTCGCCCTTCGATCTGAACGGCCTGCCGCTCGACGACGCCGCGACCTACGCCCTGCTCTCCTCCGGCGAGACGACGAACGTCTTTCAGCTCGAGAGCTCGGGCATGCAGGGCCTCTTCAAGAAGCTTCGCCCCGACAACTTCGAGGACATCGTCGCCGCCGTCGCGCTCTACCGGCCCGGGCCGCTCGGCACCGGGATGGTCGACGACTTCGTGCAGCGCAAGCACGGGCGGGTGAAGGTCGCCTACCCCGACGCGTGCCTCGAGCCGGTCCTCAAGGACACCTACGGCGTCATCGTCTACCAGGAGCAGGTGATGGAGATCGCCCGCACGATGGCGGGCTACACGCTCGGCGGCGCCGATCTGCTGCGCCGCGCGATGGGCAAGAAGAAAGCGGAGGAGATGGCCAAGCAGCGGGCCACCTTCATCGAAGGTGCCGAAAAGAACGGCCACACCGCGGAGAAGGCGGAGAAGATCTTCGACCTCGTCGACTACTTCGCCGGCTACGGCTTCAACAAGTCGCACTCGGCCGCGTACGCGCTCATCACCTACCAGACCGCGTACCTCAAGGCGCATTTCCCGGTGGAGTTCGTCTGCGCGACGCTGTCCGCGGACAAGGACAAGATCGAGAAGGTCGTCCGGACCGTCGCCGAGGCGCGCTCGATGGGCATCACCGTGCTGCCCCCCGACGTGAACGAGTCGGACATCGACTTCGCCGTCGTCTACGACCCGAAGGAGCACGCACCCGGTGCGCGACCGGGCCGGCCCGTGTCGCTCGGCGGCACGCTGCGGGACAAGACCCAGCCGAAGATCCGCTTCGGCCTCGGCGGCGTGAAGGGCATCGGCACGAACGCGCTCGAGGCGATTTTCGAGGCGCGCAGCACCGAGGGCCGCAAGGATCCCTTCCGCGACCTCTTCGACTTCACCGCGCGGGTCGATCTGCGACGCGTGAACAAGGGCGTGATCGAGGCCCTCGTGCAGTCGGGTGCGTTCGACGCCGCGCACGAGGCCGCCGGAGTGAGCCGCGCGCAAGCCTTCGCGGCCATCGAGGGCGCCATCGAGCGGGGCAAGCGCGTCGCCGCCGAGAAGGCGAGCGGGCAGACGTCCCTCTTCGGCCTGCTCGACGCCTCGAGCCGCTCGAGCGTGGAAAAGGTGGGCGGCGGCGCCTTTCCGGCGGCGATCCCCTGGGACCTCAAGGAGCTGCTCGGCCGCGAGCGCAGCGCGCTCGGCTTCTACGTCTCGGGCCACCCGCTCGATCGCTACAAGGACGAGCTCGCGCGCTTCTGCAACGCCACCACCGCCTCGCTCGAGGGGATGACGGACGGCGCCGACATCCGCATCGGCGGCACCGTCGAAGGCTTCCGCCAGCGCCCCACCAAATCGGGGGGGCGGATCGGCTTCTTCTCGCTCGAGGACGCGCTCGGACGGGTCGAGGTCGTGGTGCGCGACCGGCAGCTCGACGCCGCGCTGCCGGCGCTCGAGAGCGGCGAGCCGGTGTACCTCGAGGCGACGCTGCGCTTCGAGGAGGATGCGAACCGCGACCCCGACAGCGACGGAGCCCCGGAGCCGAAGCTGATCCTCGACACGGTCCGCCCCCTCACCGCGGCGCTCCGCGAGCGGACCCGGTCGGTGCGGCTGCGGGTGACGGTCGAGAAGGTGGACGGCAGGAAGCTCCGGGCGCTCCGCGACGCGATCGCGCTTCACCCCGGCCCTTGTCCGGTCTCGCTCGAGCTCCGCTCCACCGAGCGCTGGACGGTGGCGCTGCCCGACACGGGCCTTCAGGTCGAGCCGAGCGAGGCGCTGCTCGCGCAGCTCGAGCGGATCTTCGGCGAGAAGATCGTCGAGCTCCGCTGACGCCGCTCAGTGCGCGTCCATCCAGGTCGCGCCGGCGCCGTGCTCCACGACGAGCGGCACTTCGAGCGGAAAGACCTGCTCCATCGCCGTCTTCACCTGCGGCACGAGCGCGGCCTCTTCGGCTTCGTGCACCTCGAGCACGAGCTCGTCGTGCACCGTGAGGATCGTCCGCGAGCGCGTCCCCCGCAGCAGCGCGTCGACCCTCAGCATCGCGAGCTTCATCAGATCCGCCGCGCTGCCCTGGATCGGCGTGTTGCGGGCCACGCGCTCGGCCGCCCAGCGCTCGGTCCGTCCACGCGCGTTCAGGCCCGGCACATCCCGCTTGCGCCCGAGCAGCGTGCGCACGCTCCCGGTGCGGCGCGCGTCCTCGACGACCTCGTCGAGCCACCGTGCGACCCCGGCGTAGCGGGCGAAGAACGCCCGGATGTAGCGGGCCGCCTCGTCGAGCGGGATCTTCAGGTTCCGCGCGAGCGCGTGCTCGGTCTGTCCGTAGATGACGGCGAAGTTCACCGTCTTGGCCCGCCCCCGCATCTCCCGCGTGACGCCGGCGTCGTCGACGTCGAAGAGCGCCTTCGCCGTCCGGACGTGCACGTCGGCATTCGTGCGGTACGCATCGAGCAGCTCCGGATCCCGGCTCACGTGCGCGAGGACCCGCAGCTCGATCTGCGAGTAGTCGAGCGAGACGACGCGGAAGCCCTCGGGCGCGACGAACGCCCCGCGCACGAGCCGTCCCTCCTCGGTGCGGATCGGGATGTTCTGCAGGTTCGGCTCCGACGAGCTGAGCCGACCGGTCGCCGCGACCGCCTGGTTGAAGCGTGGATGGACGCGGCCATCGCGCGGATCGCGCTTCTGGGCGAGCGCGTCGAGGTACGTGCCCGTCAGCTTCTCGAGCATCCGCAGCTCGAGGATGAGGCCGGGCAGCGGATGCAGTGCGGAGAGTTCCTCGAGGACTTCGTGGTCGGTCGAGCGAGCGGTCTTCGTGTGCTTGAGCGCCGGCAGGTGCAGCTCGTCGAAGAGCACCACCTCGAGCGCCCGCGGCGAGCGCACCGCGAAGGCATGGCCCGCCGCCTCGTGACAGCGCGCCTCGAGCGAGGCCATGCGCTGCTCGAACTCGGCCGAGAGCGCGGCGAGGCGCTCCGCGTCGACGAGCGCGCCCGCGCGTTCGAGGCCGAAGAGGACCTCCGAGAGCGGCAGCTCGACGTCCCGGTACAGCCGCTCGACCCTCTCGGCGACGAGCCGCGCGCGCTGCACCTCGCTCGCACGGAGCAGCCCTTCGGCCCGCACCGCCGCCCACGGCATCACGCGCTCGACCTCGAGCTCGCCGAGCCGCAGTCGCGAGCGACCCTTGCCGAGGTCGATGGCTGGCAGGACCGCCTCGGGACAGCTCGACGCGATGGCCTCGTCGATCCGGTGCTGATGCGCCTCGGGCTCGATGAGGTAGCTCGCGAGCATGGCGTCCTCGCGAGGACCGTCCGATGCGGAGGCATCGTCCACGCTCCACAGGTGCCGCTCGCGCTTGTGGTCGTGCTCGACGCGCCGCGCCGGCAAGGCCGCCGCGAGCAAGCGCCGAACGGCCGCGAGCGGAAGCTGCTCCGGCCGGCCGAGGTAGACGTGACCGAGCGGCACGTACGCGGCCGCTCCCGCACGGGCGAGCGCGAGGCCCACCGGCGGCCCGTGCTGCGCGCCCTCGTCGTCGGTGACCGTCCACGCCGCGAGGTCCTGCCCGCGCGCGGCCTCGAGGAACGCCGCGAGCGCGCCCTCGCTGGTGAGCAACGATGGAGCGCTGGAGGTCCAGCTGCCGCGCGCGACCGGCGGAGCCTTCGGAGCCGAGGACGGCGGCGAATCCGACCTCGGCGCCGCAGCCTCGCTGCGCGGCGCGGGCGCCCACCGATCGATCGACGCGAGCTGCTGCCGCATCTCGAGCCGCCGGAAGAGGTCCTCGAGGCGCGCTCGGTCCGCCCCGCCCCACGCGAGCGCAGGCAGATCGAAGGGGACCTCGAGGTGCTCGTTCAGCGTCACGAGCTCGCGCGAGAGCTCCGCGTCCGCGCGATGCGCCGCGAGCTTCTCCCGCACCGACCGCTTCTCGACCCGATCGAGCGCGGCGTAGATGGCGTCGAGCGAGCCGAACGTCGCGAGCAGGCCCGCGGCCGTCTTCGGCCCGACCGAAGGCACCCCGGGCACGTCGTCGGAAGCGTCGCCGGTGAGCGCGAGGTAGTCGCGCACCTGCTCGGGCCGCACGCCGAGCCGCTCCACCGTCTCCTCGGCGCCGAAGGTCCGATCGCGCATTCCGTCCCACATCACCACGTCGTCACCGACGAGCTGCAAGAGGTCCTTGTCCGCGCTCGCGATGACCACCTTCAGCCCGGCTTCGCGGGCGCGCCGCACGAGCGTCGCGATCACGTCGTCGGCCTCCCAGCCCGGCGCCTCGAGGCACGGGATGGCGTAGGCCTCGGCGATCTCCCGCACCCGCCCGGCCTGCACCTCCAGCTCGGGCGGCCGCTCCTTGCGGCTCGACTTGTAGGCCGGCAGGCGCTCCTTGCGCCGCGACTCCCTCGAGTCGATCGCGACCGCGAGGTAGCTCGGCCGGTGCTGGCCGATCAGCTTCTGCAAGGTCGCGATCGTGCCGTGGACGGCGTGCACGGGCTCCCCGTGCGTCGTCGTGCGCGGAGGCATCGCGTGAAAGGCGCGGAAGATGAACCCGGAGAGGTCGATGACCCAGAGGGTGCGGGCATCCCCGGGCGGCGGCAGCACGGCAGGCACGGACGTTCGTACCACGCGGCTCCCGCCGCGCGGGTGTGCGACGCGCCGCGCACCGCGCAGCGCACTACGCACCGCGACCCCGCGATCCTGCGAAGCGGGCTGCGCGCCGATTGCGATTCCGGCCGGTCGGCCGACTGAAACTGACGCGCAAGTACTTGAAAACACGTGCTGATCGTGTGGCAGCGGGCGTGGCACACGAGGTGCTGAGGGGCCGGCCGCCTGGAGGCACCACCATGAGCGACGTTCCGTCCACCACCTCGACCCCGACCCCCCCGCGTGCGCTCCGCATCCTCGCGAAGTCGGTCTTCCGCGAGCTCAAGAGCAGCGGCTACAAGCGCGCCGAGATCCTCGCCTTCGCGACCGAGATGCTCTCGCTCGTGAGCACCGACCTGCAGGGCGGCGAGGCCGAGGCGGCCGCCGCCGAGTGAACCATCCCCGATGAGCGACGAGCGGCCTGCCTCGCGCGGGCCGTTCGCGTTCCGTCCCGCGGCCCGCCGAGCGCTCCATGCTCGGCGGGCCGTTTGCGTTTCGTCGGGCGCGCTGTGTCTGCGCTCTCGCTCTCGCTTGTGGGCCTCGGGGCTGCTCGCTACAGTCGCGCGCCTTTTCAACGAGCCGCCCAGAACGACGCGTGCGGCTCCCGGAGGACGACATGGCGACTCGCATTGCGATCAACGGTTTCGGGCGCATCGGACGGTGCGTGACCCGCCTGCTCTTCAGCGGTCAGAGCGAGCTCGAGCTCGTCGCGATCAACGACCTGACCGACCCCAAGACCCTGGCGCACCTGCTCGAGTTCGACTCGAACCACCGTCGCTTCGCCCACCCGGTCTCGGCCGAAGGTGGCGCCATCACCATCGGCGCGCAGAAGGTGCCCGTCTTCGCCAAGAAGGATCCGGCGGAGCTGCCGTGGAAGGACCTCGGCGTCGACATCGTCCTCGAGTGCACCGGCGTCTTTCGCGACAAGGCCGGCGGCCAGAAGCACCTGAGCGCGGGCGCCAAGCGCGTGATCATCAGCGCGCCCGGCGAGAAGGACATCGACGGGACGTTCTGCGTCGGCATCAACACCGACGGCTACGACCCCAGCAAGCACTTCATCATCTCGAACGCCTCGTGCACGACGAACTGCCTCGCGCCCATGGCGAAGGTCCTGAACGACTCGTTCGGCATCGTGAAGGGGCACATGGTCACGGTGCACAGCTACACGAACGACCAGAACATCCTCGACCTGCCGCACAAGGACCTGCGCCGCGCCCGCGCCGCGGCGCTCTCGATGATCCCGAGCACCACCGGCGCCGCGAAGGCGATCGGCCTCGTGCTTCCCGAGCTGAAGGGCAAGCTCGACGGCACCTCGATCCGCGTGCCCACGCCCGACGTCAGCCTCACCTGCCTCACCGCCGTCGTCGGCAAGCAGACCACCGTCGAGGAGGTCAACGCCGCGATGCAGGCGGCCGCAGACGGTCCGCTGAAGGGCATCCTCGGCGTCGAGACGAAGCCGCTCGTGTCGTGCGACTACATCGGCGATCCGCGCTCCTCGATCCTCGATGCGGCGCAGACCGCGGTGATCGGCGGCGACCTCGTCGAGGTGCAGGCCTGGTACGACAACGAGTGGGGCTTCTCGCAGCGCATGGTCGACCTCACGACCCTCCTCGCGAGCAAGGGCTGAGCCGTGCTCGAAGGCATCCGCTCCATCCGCGACCTCGACCTGACCGGCAAGCGCGTCTTCGTGCGGGTCGACTTCAACGTCCCGCTCGACGGCAAGACCGTCACCGACGACACCCGCATCCGCGCGGCCATCCCCACCCTGAAGCTCGCCCTCGAGAAGGGCGCGCGGGTGGTGATCGCCTCGCACCTCGGCCGGCCCAAGGGCGGCCCGGATCCGAAGTTCTCGATGGAGCCCGCGGCGCTGCGCCTGGCCGAGTTGATGAACGTCGAGGTGCTGCTCGCCGACGACTGCATCGGCGACGGCCCGAAGAAGGTCGTGCAGGACCTTCGGGATGGGCAGATCGCGTGCCTCGAGAACCTCCGCTTCCACCCCGAAGAGGAGAAGAACGACGAGGCCTTCGCCCGCGAGCTCGCCAAGCTCGCCGACGCCTACGTGAACGACGCGTTCGGCGCCGCGCACCGCGCCCACGCTTCGGTCGCGGCGCTGCCGCAGCAGTTCCGCGACCGCGCAGCGGGCCTCTTGCTCGAGGCGGAGCTCGACTCGCTCGGCCGCATCGTGGGCAACCCCGAGCGGCCCTTCGTCGCCGTGCTCGGCGGGGCGAAGGTCTCGGACAAGATCGGCGTCATCGAGGCCCTGCTCGGCAAGGTCGACTGCCTCGTGATCGGCGGCGCGATGGCGAACACGTTCCTCGCGGCCAAGGGCGTCTCGATGGGCAAGAGCCTCGTCGAGGAGGACAAGCTCGCGCTCGCGCGCACGCTGCTCACGCGCGCGGAGGACAAGAAGGTCGAGGTCCTCCTGCCCGAGGACGTCGTGCTCGCCGAGTCGCTGGACGCTGCCTCCGGACGCAGCTCCGACCTCGCCGGCATCGGGCCGACCGAGATGGCGCTCGACATCGGCCCGAAGTCCGTGGCGCGCTACGCGCGGACGCTGAGCACCGCGCGGACGATCTTCTGGAACGGCCCGATGGGGCTCTTCGAGAAGAAGCCGTTCAGCGCCGGGACGTTCGGCGTCGCCGAGGCGATGAGCAAGCTCGCCGCGCTCGGCGCGCTCACGGTCGTCGGGGGTGGCGACTCGGTGGCGGCGGTCGAGGACGCCGGGCTCTCGCAGCTCTTCTCGCACGTCTCGACCGGCGGTGGCGCGAGCCTCGAGCTGATCGAGGGCAAGAAGCTCCCCGGCGTCGAGGCCCTGCGCCCGTGACGAACGGCGCGCGCAGGCCGCTCGTCGTCGGCAACTGGAAGCTCCATCACGGCCTCAGCGCCTCCGAGGCGCTCGCCCGCGGCGTCGTGCAGCACGCCGAGGATCTCGGTGACGTCGAGATCGCCATCGCGCCGGTCTTCACCGCCCTGGCCTCGGTCGCCCGAATCTTGAGCGGCTCGAAGGTCGCGCTCTCGGCCCAGGACGTCCACTTCGAGGACAAGGGGGCGTTCACCGGTGAGGTCTCGGCCCCGCTGCTCGTGGACGTGGGCTGTCGCTTCTGCATCGTCGGCCACTCCGAGCGCCGGCAGTACTTCGGCGAGACCGACGCGACGGTGAAGAAGAAGGTGGCTGCCCTGCTGCGTGCCGGCGTGACGCCGATCGTCTGCGTCGGCGAGACGCTCGCGCAGCGCGACGCGGGCCAGGCCGTCGCGACCGTCGTGGGGCAGCTCGACGCCATCTTCGACGCGGGCGACGGGGCGACCCTCTCGCGTGTGGTGATCGCCTACGAGCCGGTGTGGGCGATCGGCACGGGCCGCGTGGCCCGGCCGGAGGATGCGCAGGAGATCCACGGCGCGATCCGCGCGCGCTGCCGCGAGCGCATCGACGCGGGCGCCGCCGAGGCGCTGTCGATCCTCTATGGCGGCTCGGTGAAGCCGGACAATGCCGGCGATCTCATGGCCGAGCCCGACATCGACGGCGCGCTCGTCGGCGGCGCCTCGCTCGAAGCGGCCGGCTTCGCCGCCATCGCCCGCGCCGCCCGCGTGCCCTGATGCGCGCGATGCAAACGCTGGAGCTCCTCGAGGCGGAGCGCGCCGTGGTCGCGATGCGCGCGGCGCTCGGCGAGACGCCGGCCGTGCTCTGCGTCGCGGACGCCCACGGCGATCCGCTCCTCGTGGTGCGCCTCTCCGGAGCGAAGGCCAGCTCGGTGACCATCGCGCTGAACAAGGCCTACACCGCGGCCCGCGAGCGGGTCCGCACCTACGACATCGGCCAGCGCTACAAGAACGCCGGCGAGGCGTTCGACCTCGCTTACTACGGCGATCCCCGCTACGTGGGCTGGGGCGGCGGCGTGCCGGTCCGGGTCGGCGGCGAGGTCGTCGGGAGCGTCGGCGTGAGCGGCCTGCCCGAGCTCGAGGACCAGCGCATCGCCGAGATCGGCGCCGCAGCGATCATCGGCTGAATCACGGCCCGGGCGAGCGCCGCGCCGGCGTGACCCCGACCTTTTTTGCGGTACCTTCGCGGCCCCTTCCGGAGACCACGACCATGGCCGAGCGTTCGCTGAGTGAGACCGACCCGCAGATCGCCGCCCTCCTGCACCAGGAGGAGGACCGCCAGCGCCGCGTCGTGCGGCTCATCGCGAGCGAGAACTACGCGAGCAAGGCCGTCATCGAGGCGAGCGCCAGCGTCCTCAACAACAAGTACTCGGAGGGCTACGCCGGCCGCCGCTACTACCAGGGGCAGGAGTTCGTCGACGCCGTCGAGCAGCTCTGCATCGACCGCATCAAGAAGCTCTACGGCATGCCGCACGCGAACGTGCAGCCCTACTCGGGCTCGCCCGCGAACCTCGCGGTGCACTACGCCTTCTTGAAGCCCGGCGACGTGACGGTCGGCCTCGGCCTGCCTGCGGGCGGCCACCTCACCCACGGCTGGAAGGTCTCCATCACCGGCGACTACTTCCGCGCCCACCAGTACGGCGTCCGCAAGGACGATCACCGGCTCGACATGGACGAGGTCGCGCGCCTCTGCCGCGAGCACAAGCCCAAGCTCCTCTGGTGCGGCACGACCGCCTACCCGCGGCACGTCGACTACGCGGCCTTCGCCGAGATCGCCCGCGAGGTCGGCGCCATCCTGGTCGCGGACATCGCCCACGTCTCGGGCCTCATCGCGGGCAAGGCCCACCCGAGCCCCGCGGGCCTCGCGAACGTGATCACCTCGACCACGCACAAGACGCTCCGCGGGCCGCGCGGCGGCATGATCCTCTGCGAGGAGAAGTACGCCAAGGAGATCGACAAGGCCGTCTTTCCCGGCCTGCAGGGCGGCCCGCACAACAGCAACATCGCCGCGCTCGCGGTGGCGGCGCACGAGGCGGCGCAGCCCGAGTTCGAGGCCTACGCCGCGCAGGTGGTGAAGAACGCGAAGGCGATGGGCGAGGCGCTGCTCTCGCGCGGCGTGGCGCTCGTCACCGGCGGCACCGACACGCACCTGCTCCTCTGCGACCTCACGAGCAAGAACGTCTCGGGCAAGATCGCCGCCGTCGCGCTCGAGAAGGCCGGCATCGTCTGCAACTACAACTCCGTGCCCTTCGACCCCCGCAAGCCCTTCGATCCGAGCGGCATCCGCCTCGGCACCCCGGCGGTGACGAGCCGCGGCATGAAGGAGGACGAGGCCCGGCGCATCGCCCACTGGATCGCCGACGTGGTCGAGAACGCGGGCGACGAGAAGGTGCTCGCGCGCGTGCGCGGCGAGGTCGAGGCGATGACCGCGCAGTTCCCCGCCCCCGGCCTCTGAGGTGGGCGAGCGCGCCGCGGTCCTCCTGAGCGTCGCCTACGACGGAACGGCGTTCTCGGGCTGGGCGCGGCAGCCCGGCCAGCGCACCGTGCAGGGCACGCTCGAGGAGGCCATCGCGTCGATGAACGGCGCGCCGGTCGAGCTGCGCGGCGCGAGCCGCACCGACGCCGGTGTGCATGCGCTCGGGCAGCGCGCGGCCTTCGATCCAGCCCGCGAGATCCCCCCGCAGGGCTGGCTGATGGGCCTGAATGCGGCCCTGCCCGACGATGTCTCGGTCCGCGCCGTGGAGGACGCGCCGGCGGGCTACACGCCGCGCTTCGACACCGTCGACAAGCACTACCGCTACCTCGTGCTGCTCGACCCGGTCCGCGATCCGCTGCTCCGCCACCGGGCCTGGCACCTCGGCCCGCGCGAGCTCGGCAAGCGCGCCGAGCGGCGGCTCGATCTGACCGCGATGCGTGAGGCCGCGGCGCACCTCGTGGGCACCCACGACTTCCGCGCGTTCCGTGCCGCCG
>Ga0209972_10000744_pt1 | contig 31961 bp, 25 predicted proteins | sample NOAtaG_7_FD_187302 | JGI IMG/M metagenome (GOLD analysis project Ga0209972, IMG submission 187302) | Freshwater lake microbial communities from Lake Erie, under a cyanobacterial bloom - NOAA_Erie_Diel1S_2200h metaG (SPAdes) (version 2) | ecosystem: Environmental > Aquatic > Freshwater > Lake ...
CCTGCATTGTGGAATATGTTTAATCTTTCCCAATCTTCTATTGTTGATGTAGCCCAAGCAAAATCAAAGTAATCATCTACTTTAGTTTGTTTGCCCCACTTCCATAAGTTCCAAAGAACAGCCCACATATCTGCAGTCCATATTTGTAGTTCGTGGTAATTAGGATTGTCTGCCTTAATTCTGCTGTTTTCTAATGTAATCTTCAAGAACAATGTTTCGCATATCTTTTCAACTTCATCCCAAAATCTAAAATCTACTCCTTTTATCAAGTATTGCGCCCCTATGCAGTTCAATTCGTTTTCCTTAATCGTTTCAACATCTATTCCAGTCAAGGAAGCCATCATTTCAAGTATGCCGTATCCCTTGCTTTTTATGTAATCGTGTCCAATATAAAATCTTGTGTCCGAACCATAGCAAATATCATCATTTAAAAATGGAGTGAAATCTACCTTTTTTGTAAATATCATATCGCAATCGTGGTAGAAAAATGGTTGACTCAATTTGTGTTTGAAAAAATGCTGCTTAAGTATGTTTGGTCGGATTGAAGATGGATAATGTGTTGTTCTTCGCGTATCTGGGTAAAATTCAATAACCGCTTCTGGATACTGATTAGATATTTGATGATACAAATGAAGTGCGTTTTGGTCGTGCATCGCACAAACTATATGAACGTCTTGTAATGGTATTCCCATTTCCTTAAAATTCATCAACATTATTTCTATTTGCCAAGCATAATACCTTGTACCAGGTTGAGCGCAGATGTATTTCATACCCCAAATTTAATAAAAAAACCCCCACAAATTGCAGGGGTCTTTTCACTAAACCAAAACCTATGAACCTATTTTTTGAAAACCTTATCGAACAATTCTAATATCAAAGCCCAAATAAATCCAGCGGCAACAGAAAAACCTATCAACTTGCTTTTGAATGTTTTTAAATCTTCTATTTGCTTTTCAATGTACTCAAAATCATATTTTTTTATATCATCTAAATCTGCTTCTATGTTTTTGAGTTTTTGAATAATACCTTCTGTTCCAAACTCCTTATCACCTATTACAACATCGTGCAGTTTTGATAGTTTGGTATCTACCTTGTGCATTGTGCTTATAAGGTCTGACCAAGATGCCAAGAAATCTCTTTCTTCTTCTAACAGGTCTTTGATTTTCACTCTATTAATTTTTCAAATTTTTCAATTATTGCAGCGTAACCGCTTGCCAAAGAAAAGAAATTTTTGTCATAATTCGTCATATCTGAAAAATTATCTATAAAACACACCTCTATTAAACAAACTATCCCCTGCTCTCTCATTAATCCAAGCTTTCCTCTGTGGCTTTTAGCTTCTGATATAACACCCCTATTTTTAATACCCAATGTGTTTGATGTAAAATCTACCATTTCTTTCCCAAATAATTTATCAAGTCTGTCTGCATCATCCCCTACCAATGCCGTTGTTCCAGAAGCCAATTTGTTAAATGCATCAAAGTGTATTTCCAATACCACTGAACCATTGCCCGTTTTTATCCTTGTTAAATATTGACCAAGCGTTTCGTTGTCACTGTCGGTAATTACCTTTAATCCCCTATCAGAGCAGTATTTAAGTACTGCATTTCGGAGTTTTATTGCTTCATCGGCTTCTTTTCTACCATCTACTCCTATTGCTCCCGGGTCTTTAATATGATGTCCTGCTGAAAGAAATACCATAAATTAAAGTTTTGTGATTGTAAATATAGCCAAAATGCCTAAAAATACTTGAGATAGTACCGACTTAAATTTAGTTCTTGCCAACTCCTTGTCTTTCTTTCGGGCATATTGTTCGCAATTATCTAATGATTTTTGGTAATTTCCTATTGCTCCAAGATATCCCTTTTCCATTAACTTGTAGGTTGCGGAATCCTTTTTGTAAAGCGATATTTGTTTATGCAGCAAAGATGTGTCTTGCTTTAGGTATTCGTTTTCTTTTTGAACAATATCAAGCTTAAGCAAGTCCTTTGTTATGAATACTGCCGTTTGTTTGGTGGTTATTACCAATGAATCATTGTTCTTTACTATTGTGGTATCTTTCTGCCCAATACTTTTGTATTGAATCAACAGACAAAGAATTGGCAATACTGTCTTTAACAAGGTAAATTTCATACTCTTTTTCATATTTGATTTTGATTTTGTTTCTTAATTTTTGTATGGAATCTCTTTCATTGTTGCTAACCAATAACAACTTTTGCAATTCAGCAATTTGTCTTTTGTAGGAATTTAAGCTATCCTTATTTGCTGGAAGATATTTTGTTTTTTCGGGTGAACCAATCATTACCTTAATTAATAAAAAGGCAATTACAATTAAATACAAAAAATCTTTTAATTTCATAATTTGTTTTTTAGTACTTTAATCTCTGATTCATCTACAACAAGTGTGTCATGGTTGTTTTTGTTTTACGATTTCAATTATTCTTTTTATATCGTTCAAAGCTTCTTCAAGAGTTACTTGTTTAGGTTCTTCTTGTGGAATGATGATTTTGTAACCATAAAATGCTCTGCCGTTTTTTACATTCTGGAGATAATACTTTATAATCGTAATATTCAATACCTTTTTCTATTTGATTACTTTCATTTATAAACCAATCACCTTTAATTTCTTCTGAATTAGTGATGTAGATGTTTTGGTTTATGGTTTCAAGAGTATTGTTAGGCATTGCTTTGCTGTCTAAAAGCAAGAAATTACCTGTTTTGTATAATCTACTTGGTTTATCCGTTGGTATAATGTGTATGTCTTTCATATTATCTTATTAAGATTAAACATATAAATTAATAAACTTAAACATATCGTCTATCATCTTCAATTTATTTAATGGTTCTACTTCCCAAAACAATTTGTTTTTTGACCAAATGGGATTTAACGATTTTGCGTTTGAGGGAAATATCAAAAATTCATTAAACAAAAAAAGGTATTTAAATTGAACTCCGTTTTTTTTGTTAAGACCTATTACCCAATAACCCTTATAAGGCATATCCAATGATATTGATATAACAAAATCATTTCTGGATATAAAACCAACTGCGCCAATCCAAATAATTTCACCACCTTTATAATTAAAGAATGACTTGTTGAAACCAACTAAACTATGAAAAGAATAATCTATCATACATAAAATATTAGATTGCAATTTAATTAATTTTAATTAATTTTACCAAAATTATTTTTTTATGGCAAGTATAGACACCAAAAAGAACAAGCAGAACTACAATATGAACGCTTCGCAGTATGTTGAATTGAAGTGGTTTATACAAAACAGAACAGCCACCATAAAAGGTGGCGTTATGTACGTTTTTCACGAAGGGAAGTGGATTAAAGATAAAGAGTTTAAAAAAATGTTTCCTCTTCCAGAGCGACTTTATATGTGTGTAGATAACCCGGATAAAACCAGATTATACTAAACTTGCAGCTATATCCATTAAGATAGGATATTCTTCTTTTGTTTGAATGTTTCCTAACTTGTCAAAAAGGTCTTTTGGGAGCTGCTTTATGTGGTTGGAGATGTCCACTTCTGCTTTCATTAATTCGGCAAATTCTGGGCTTTGCTGGGCTTCTTCATCTGGAAATAAATCACCAAGACTTTTCGCAAATTTGGAAAGAAAATGTTTGCTTTTAAGGTCTAATGATTGTTTTAGTACGCCTTCTGTAAGTACCTTAAATTCATTTGTTTGAGTGTTTGTAACACCCATTCCATAAAGTTCAAATGACAGTTCTTTCAGCTTGTTTAGTGTAATTTTCATAAATGTTAATTTACTGCAATTTAACTAAATTACTTCCAATTTCCCGAAACTTTTATAAAGGTTTTATCTTGTTTCCAAGTTCCCGAAACATTGTTATTTAACATTCCAGCCCTCCACACTCCAGATACATTTCTCCAGACAATAGTACCTGTCAATCCAGATAAACTAAATTGTATATAATTTAATAAGCTAAATATAAATGTAGTTGCCAATGCGGTTATATTTTTAATAACCACTACTTCATTAGAAACAAATCCTTGTACTGCGTTTGCCGTTCCCTTATCCCTTATCAGGATAGTTTCACCGCCGCCAAAGGTTAACTGATAACTCACGCTACGCTAATTTTGGCATACAAATCAACACTTCCGGGAAGTGAACCTGATGGCACAAATCTGCGTCTTGTTCCAACTACATCAGTACCAAGTCCGGCAGTCCATGCAGTTCCATTCCAGTACTCGAATGTTCCATTGGTAGTTCCTGTTGATGCTTGAGTTAATACAAGCGCATTTGTATCTGCCCGGTAAATGTTTATCGTATGTGTTGTTAATGATGTACCAAACAATGTGGCTTGTACCCAAGCAAACGTTCCGTTAGTAGTGTTAAAATCGGAATAATTCCACCGATATTGAGATGGTAAGGCATCATCAGTTTCGTAAATCAAAGCAAGTGATAAAACCCTTGCAGGTAGCATTATTACTCCGGCAGTACGGAACTGAAAAGCAAATTGAATGTTTGATGGTGTACCCAATCCTGATAAATCACCATTTTGTGATACATCAGTCCAACCACCGCTATTATCATCTATTCCTGATGTTCTTACTTGCAATTTATACATATCAGGCGTTACACCCATCGTGTTATCACCTATGTTTTCTACACAGTTAACAAGCGCACGATATAGCTTTGCAGGTGTTGCTCCCAAGTTAATTTTCGGGAGTATAATTCTGTTATTTACATCTGCTTGAAACTCTAAATCTGCGGCAAGTGGATAAACAGTAAGTGCGTTTTGGTTTGTTGTTGTTGCTTGTGAGTAAACCCAAAATAACCAACCATCTTCTACCCATACAAATGGTACGTTCGTAGGAACATTATGCACAAAAATAGGGCTATCGGTATCTCTTAATGCAGATGGCAATTGTGGTGTAAGGCAACAAGCACGTCTGTCTATTTGCTGACCTCCTGTGTAGTAATCGGTTATATAAATAGTTCCAAAAGCACCTCCGGCACTTACAACTAATTTATCAAGAGAACCTGCAACATCAAGAGATGTGAATGTACCTGTTACTGCGCTTGTGTTTGTTCCACCGGGTGGAACTTCCGACATTGAATCGGCAACAAATGTAGTACTACCTGATACTACTGATGCAAGAGGAACTCTCAATATTCTTGTTGTGGTAAAAAGATACAACGATGCAACACCCGAACCTGCTCCATGTTGTAATGTTGCAACTCTTCCGTTGTTAGCTTGTGAAATGTTACCCGTTACAGTTTGTGCGCCCGTAATAACCATATCCGAACCTGTAAGCGTTGCAGCACCTGTGGTAGGAGTAATTGCTGCCCTAATGTTGTATCGGTAAAGTATTAAAGAGGTTGCAGAACCTTCTGTTGAATAAACATATTGTTGTGTCCAAGAATCTCTATCACCTAATGCGCATCCACCGATAACATCATTGGTTATAGTTGCAGCATCTTTAAGCCAATAGGTTGCTTTTATTTTATCAACAGTCGTGGCAGCAGGTATAGCAGTAGCAGGGTTTTGAAAGTCAGCGTATTGCAACCCCTTTGTAACAAATAAACCACCGTTAGTGGCGGTTGCGTTAGTGGTTGCATGAACAATCATTAGGTCTTGAATAACATACGAAGTACCTGATGATATAGTCCCAGCTGAGGCAGTTAGTGTAATTGAGGTATCTGAGCCAATGGCAGAAATCTGATACCATGTTGTAATTGCCTGTGGGTCAGTTGAACCGAAACCAATTCGGCTACCTACTGAAAGACCTGTACTCCAACCTGTACCAGAACCTGTAACTGCCGTTCCGCTTACACCTACCGTTCCAGTTGTGTAATTTTCAAGTATTGCACGAATACCACGAACAGTATGGTTTGTTGCAGTTGGGAAAGTCAGAGTTATTGCACCATTAAAAGTATAAGTGTTTGTTGAAGGCACCCATGTCCATAATTGCACCCTTCTTGTTGCGGCGGCTGTGGCTGCATCAGCACCAAATATCCAAAACAAATCATCTGTAATCTTTACCGGGTGAACAAATTGCGAAGGTATAGCAAGAGAACTTTCACCAAAATTAGCAACACCTAACGGAGCTGGGCCGACAAACTTATCAATATCACCGCTGCCTAAATTAAACTGCCCTGTATGCTTACCCCTGTTTATTTTGGTGGCATCATAAGAACCGCCTACTGCAACTTGTGATAAACTACCATTAAATATTTGCTCAAACGCTACCTTCATTTGTTATTAATTTTACTATTGATATTGCAAAAAATGTTACAACGCAATCATCTACACAATTTATTCTTTTACAAACCACATAATCATAATCTTCAAAATAACCTTCTTCACAAGATTCGTAATTTGTATTTGAAGCCACTACCTGACCAACTACTATGTGATTCATTTCGATTTTTCATCAAATTTATTTACAATGTACTTAAATATCATTCTTCTGCAAAGAAATTTGAAAGAAACTTTCCTAAAACTGCTAAAACCATTACCGATGTTCCTAAAATAGGGTGTCCGCTTAAAACGGCTATTCCTGCTCCAAAAGTACCTGCTGCTGCAAGACTATCTCCAAGCACCCTTACTCTTTTTGGTGTTGGCTTGAAGTACTCTTTCCATCCGAATTTCATAGTTTAATTTTTTATGGGATTAAAGTAATGTTTAATTTTTGTGCTGCCCAATTCCAAGCATATTCATTTGTTTCCCACCCGTCATAATCTGTTCCTGACATTGTGATGTTTCCATCAGTTAGTACATTTCCAGATATTTCTTTGCCATCTTTGTCAGTAGTGGCTTCGTGAAGGGAAAAATAAAATATTGCTGAATCTTGTAAATTATCTGTTCCGCAACGAAGGAACATATATTTTACTGATTTCATTTGTCCGTTTACCCAAATATTAAAGGGTTGTACTTTTTTCATTGTTTTTGTTTTTATGTTTAGCAAACTGTTATTGCGGTTATTACTCCTGATGAATTTATTCTCCAACTTTTTGTTCCCCCTCCATTTGTGTACCAATTCCCGTCTCCTGTAAATTGATTTAATCCTGTTGCTCTTGTGTAAACTACAGAACCGAGAAAATCACCATTGAAAAAGGCATTAGTGCCAACTCCCGGAAATGCAGGGCAAGCGGATGCTGTTGATGGCGTTGTTATACCTAAGTCAAGCCTTCTTACATTTACTGATTGAAATATGCTGCTCATCATATTAGGTATAGTTTTGTCCGTAAGATGCCCAATAATTTGTTCCATCAAAGTAGAATGATATTATATCTACTGAATTTGCTGCCGTAGATAAGGTAATCACTCCAGCACCCCCGCCTATTACTTTAACAGTTCCCGGCATTGCCAATGTTCTGCTTCCCGTTCCATCTTGTATCACTCTTAAAGTATAATAAGCACCTGTTCTTGTATTTGAAAATGCTAAAGTTCTATTTCCACCTAATGTTACTACTGCGTTACTTCCATTGTTTGCGTTAAATGTTATAGTAGCACCATCTGTTAATGTTTGAACTGTTGCAGAGTATTGTGTTGCTGTTACGTTTCCATTTACCTGTAATTGGTCTACTCCGTTATCTGTGTTGGTGTTGATTAATGCAGTACCATTAACGGCTAATCTTGCAGCAGGGGTGGTGTAACCTATACCTACGTTGCCGTTATTATCAATTCTAATGCGTTCCAAAGAATTTGTCCATAACCCTAAATTACCTGTTGTACGAGCATCTCCTGAAATAAAAGTCGCAGAGTTAGCATTTGTGTTTTCTTCAAATGTGAAATAGGAAATATTCCCTGCGGTATTTTTATTTCTTATTTCAGTAGTTACTCTTGCTATTCCATTAACATCAAGTTTCTGTGCTGGACTTGTTGAACCTATACCTACGTTGCCTGCGGAAGTGATGCGCATACGTTCGGTTCCACCATTAGTACCGAATGCTAAATATCTTGAATTATCTGAAAATATCAAAGCATCCCCGCTTGCTAAAATTCTTAATGCTAAATCTGATACTGTATTACCTACTAATAATTGACCATCTGCAGTACCACTATTTCTAAATGCACCTATTGATACGCTTGACGAAACTGCGTGAAATGTGTATGCAGGACTTGCCGTACCTATACCTACATTCGTTCCATTGTCAAATATCTGTGAGTTACCTATAGCACTTGATGAAGTGAATTTAGGTATGTAATTAGTAGTACCGCTTCCTGTTAATAAAGAAACATCATATTGAAGATAAATATCACCATCCACCCCTCCTGTTGGTGCTGCTGTTCCTGATGTTATAACCTTATTAGCACCTAATGTATTGTATGATATTGTTCTTGCTACTGAACCATCAAAAGTAGTACCCGAAGCTGCACCTGTTCCGCTATTATTAAATGTTACTGCAAATGTAGTAGTTCCACCACCACCACCCGTAGAGCTAATAGTTCCACCAGATATGGTTATTCCCGTTCCTGCTGTTATAACAGAGCCATCTGCTGCAAGTATTTGTGATGATGTTCCACCTGACTTTACAAAAGAACCACCCGTAACAGTTCCACGAAGTAATGTTTGAGTTATAGAACTATTTCCTAATGTTACTGTATTGCTTCCTTGTCCTATTGCATTGTGACCTATTACTATTTCGTTGGTGTTACCGTTGGCAGATGCCCTTGTATCATCTCCAATATAAATAGATGTGCCAGAAGTTACGTTATTTGAACCGCCGCTAATAAATTTACCTGCTTCTGCTCCTAATGCAAGATTTGATGAACCTGTGGTTGCATAAAAAAGAGCATTTGAGCCAATAGCTACATTCCTGCCTCCGCTTGTTAAAGCTATTAATGCTTGTGAACCTACTGCCGAATTATCTGATGAATTTGAGTTTTCTAATGCTGATTGTCCAATAGCCATGTTTCTATTTCCTGTGGTGTTTTGCCTTAAAGCATAAGCACCAAAAGCCATATTTAAAAACCCAGTTGTATTTGAAACCAGTGCATTTGACCCTACTGCTGCATTATAATAACCCGAAGTGTTATTTAGCATTGCATTTAATCCAATTGCAGTATTTTCTGCTGCGGTTGAATTGCTACTTAAACCACCACCGCCAATCCAAATATGTCCTCCTGTACCACCATTATAATATGATGAAATACTAACTGTTTGCCCTGATGTATTTACCTTTAATGTAGTAGCTATTGCAGAGCCGTTTACTTGTAGTTTATCTACTCCATTGTCGGTAGTGGTGCTAATTAATACATTTCCTGCTGATTTTACTATTAATCTTTGCGTTGCATTTGTGTAAACAGAAAAATCACGCGCTCCGTACCCATAAAAACCTATGCCCCCGCCAGCAGGTGTCAATGCAAATAATTGTAATGCATTATTTCCTGCTTGGTCTATAAATTGCAATAATCCGTTATTTCCATCGCTTGAAGAATTTATAACTAAACTTTTACCATTGGTTTGAGAGCCTAAAACTATTCCTCCATTTCCAAATACAGAAGGAGATGAATTTGCAACAGATAATATTGTATTTGTATTATCCCATATCAAATTTGCACTTCCCGCAAAAGCCCCCGAATTGTTGTACTGAACTTGTGTATTTGAGCCACCGGGAGTTCCTCCTCCTGATGGCACAACCCATGTTCCGTCTTCCCTCAAAAATCTTGTACTTCCAACTGAACCGGGTGACGGAACTAACCCTTTTAATGTAGAAGTAAATGTATCCAAAAGCGTTGTAACTTGTGTTCCCGTTAAATCTTCAACGTTGCCAGTTGCTGCCGTTACTCTACCTTTTATTCTTGCAGTTGCTATTTGAGCCAACATAGCATTTGCAACTACGTTATTGGCTATTGTAGTTGTTATGGAAGTAGTTCCTGAACCTGTTACGTTTCCGCTTAATGTTATGGTTTGGTTGGCAGTAAGGTAGGTGTTGGTATCAAGGGTAAATGTATTTGCCCCTGTCATTTTAACAAAGGCAGTTGTTCCAAAAGAAAGACCTGCTAATGATGTTAAATTTGCGTTTGCAGCTTGCGCCCCTATTGTATTATAAGATACGGTTACAGGTACACCACCATTAAATGATGTTCCAGATGCAGCACCAGCGCCCCCGTTATTGAATGTTATTGCATTTGTTGTAGTACCTCCACCACCACTACCACCTGATACAATAGCAAAAAGCAAATCGTGATTATTCGTAAATGCTGCACCTTGAGATTGAACTAATGTTACAGGAATAGTCCAATAAACCGAACCTATTTCTGTTGGTGCGCCTGATACTGTCCAAATTTGAAATCTTTCGGAATCATCTCTATCTTGTATAATTAATCTGTTTCCGGGAACAATAGCAGTTAAATAGATATCAATATCTTCTACAGGAACATCCGTTAAATGACTAACATTTATTTGTGTTGCACTTGCTTGTGTTGCGTTGTTCCATATTATATGACCGCTTCCAGGGTCTCCTGAAGTAATACTTGTTTTAGCTTGATAAAAAAATGAATAAGTAGTCCCGCCTGTATTTGTGGTTGCAAATACTTCTCCGTTTACTGCAATAAGATAACCATTTAAGTTTCTTATTTTTACCCCACCTGTAAATAAACCTTGCGAAGTTGCCATTTTTTATTTTACTAATATTCTAACAAATTCATCTTCTCCATAATTTGAAAATGGAACATCTGCTGCTACTGTCAATGTTCCTGTTGTTTTATCCCAAACAACTTGGTTTCCTGTTGGTGTTCCAGATGAAAGAATTGTTCCTACATCTATACCACCACGACTTGCATACAACAATGTTGCATTTATAGCATCAGCAAAAATTATTGTAGTTGCAGATGGAGTTGCAAATTTTGAGTACTCTCTTACCCCGTATCCACCACCGCCTACTATTACATTTCCACCTACTCCACCTGCTTGAAGAATATTATTTGCTACTTGTACGTTTTGACCGCACAAGGCATATACATAGTTTGTAAATCCTTCTACGTTCAAAGAGTTATTTTGCCCATATTCAAGTGCTTTCCTTTCCATATAAAGCTGCCTTGCTTTGTATGGGTCAATGTTGTTATTGAAAAACCCAATCTTTGAAATGCTTTCATTCCAAAGGTATTGGGATATTTTAGCTATTGAAATTACATCAGAGGTAGTCATTAGAAGAACAGATTTGCATTGTTAGACAAATATGTTGCCCTGTTTAGTGCAGATTGAGCAGTATAAATATCAGAAGCAAATTGTATGGCTTGTTGTGCGCTATCAAGTTCTACCCTTAATTTCATTTTGTTTTCGTACCAATCAGTACTTGCTGCAAGACTTTGGTTTGCTACTTGTTGTTCGGAAAGACCATAGTAAAACGATTCGTTATACGCTGTAAAAGCAAATGATATTGCCTTACTTTCCACTACTACATTTGAAACATTCAACCATTGAACAGTAATTGATAAGGCAGTATCTTGCGAAAGAACATTCAAATCTATTGTTAGTGGGTCTCTGGTGTTTACGTTTGAAATAGACCACTCAATATAATTTGTGGTTGTTCCTGTGGGTACTAAATATGTGCCATCGGCTTTGAGCAAATAAACCCTTCTTTTTACTATGGTAACATCTGTACCCGTAGAAGTATCTGTCAAGGTAAATATAGAAGGTGTTCCCGCACTTTGAGTAGCCGTAAAGTTTGGTGAAATTGGCATTATTGGTTAATTTTTATCAAATATACCTATTGAAAAATTTAATACAATTTAATTTTTTAGTATCCTTTGTATCTTTTTTTGTTTTTTGTGATTTGCTTTTTTAATTCTGGGCTTTTGCCTTCATCTTCGCCTTCTTCCTCTTTCATTTTTTTGGTTTCTTTTTCATATTTTTTATATTTATCAAAGCCATTTAATTCTGTAATAGCTTCTTCTTTAGCATCTGTTAAAAGTGCCGAAACTACGTTTCTTTTCTCTACATCTTCTGATAAATTCTGCCATTCATTGCTATTATAATATTCTTTAAGTCTGTTGTTAAATTTCTTTGCTGCTAAAACTCTAAAATCATAGTATTCTTCATCATCTAAATTTCTAATTCCATCACCATCTACTTTGTGATATTTGTTTAATTCTTCCGATTTAGTAGCCCTATAGCTTGTAGAAACGGCATATTTCATATTGGTTAGCCAAGCGTCTATTTCATCTCTGTATTTGGGCTTACCCATAATAAACTTTCTCAATCCGTCAATACTGTTTACGAATATATCGCCTGTATCATATTCCCTTCCTCTATAATCTACATTTGGCTTTCCGGCAGTAAATGCTTTGGTTATTGAAAATTGATTAATTACGTTGGTTTGAAAATCTTCTTGCCTTTTGCTTTTGGGGTCTATAACTATAGCCATTTCTTGTTGTAATCTATTCCAGGGCAATACAGAACCAAGCAGTCTGCCCATGCCAGAAGCAAGTGGCTTTTGGTTATCCATGGTTATGTTGCCATATCTTTGAGCAGATTGTAGCCATGAAGTTTCTATGGTTACCGAAAATGATGTAAATACGCCTGCATAAACTATTTGTAATGCTATATTATCTCTTTTTTCTGGAGTAAGTGCTTCATTTTTAGCTATTGATTCTTTAACTCTTTTTATAACATCAGCATACCACATATAAGCAGTAGAAACAGTACCCAATAGCTGAATAGGCATTGTTCTTGTTTCGCTTATTTTTATTGATTGTTTTGGTAACCCTGCTGAAGCTACTTGCTCTAAACCATACTTTTCTTTTTTCTCCATACCTATCACTTCTTCTTCTTCATCATCATCTCCAAGTAAATTTGCCGCTATTGCTGGTATAGTGTATAAAAGACCAAGCATTGAACGAAGCATAAAATCAGTTCCCATTTCCTTTAATCTTTCCGACTTCTTTGTGTCTTTCGTATTTAAGGCAGCTATTTTATATAAACCTCCTTTCAATGCTCCGACTGGAGTTAATTCCAGACCCAATTCAGTCCACCTTGCTATAGATTCGGCAAAAGGGAATAACATTCTATTTAAAACCAAATCGGCTGCTTTTGCTGTTCTCGCTTTTGCACTATCACCTCTTGCAGATTCTTGAATTGCTTTGTTTATACCACCTTGAACCATTCCAAGAATTGATGATACAGCAGAAGCTAACCCTACGGTAGACATCTTGCCTGTGTCTATTTGTGCTTTTTCTTGCGCTTCACCTACAATAGCATCGTATTCTCCTGCCCAAAGGGAAGCCCAATTTGCTATATCTTTTGGGGTGTCTGGAAGATTGTTGTCTTTAACGTATTGCTCTGCTTCTTGTAATTTTTTAGCGTAAAATATATCGTATTGTTCTTTTATTTTAGCATCTCTTGCTCTTACCAATCTTTCGTAAATGGTTCGGTTTATTTCTGCTTTTGTAGGGTTTTTAACTCCTGCTGATTTCAAATCTTTTGTTGCTCTGTCAATATCAGCTTGAGTAGTTTCTCCATACATTATATCAAATTCAAGTTTTGCCTTTTCTTTATCTGATAATTCTGGATAGAACTTTTCTACATACATTTTTGTTTTTAGATAATCATTTAGACCTGCAGATGCGGCACTTGAAAATGTATCTACAGCTTCCAAAAATCTTCCTATATATTTTTGAGAAGTAACAAATTTCCAAAATGAATTTTTAGATTTGAAGTATTCAAGGTATCTTACGGCTACCTCACCGGGTGTTTTTGACTTAATTAAATCTTTGTAAGAAACGCCTCTACTTACTCTGCCACCAAAAAGTATTGTACTTGCTTCTTGTTTTGCTAAATTTAATTCTCTTGAAAACACCTTAAATGGTGTAACATTTTTTGTTTTTAAGGCAGTAATAAACAATCTTGTAATTATAACAGCAAAACCTGTGGCATTTTGTATTGCGTTCCACAAACTTGATAGCTGGGAAGCTACCATTCCATCCCTTATGGTGAAATATTTTAAGTTTACACCATTCTTCTTAATCAAATATTGCAATATTTCTTCGTACTGATGTTTTATAAAATACACGCTTTTATCAGTTCCCATATCTGCTATGTAATCAGCTAACTCTATTGCAAGTTTTGCATCTTCTTCTGATAGCTTAAATCCAAGTCCTTCTTTAATGGCTTCATCCATTTTTGATTTATCGCCTGTCAATATCATTTTTATCAGCTTATGAACCGCCGAATTATTCAATTCTTGACCAGCTATCTTAATTTTTTTGGATTGCTTTTCTATCTTTTCTTTTGCCTTTTGTACAACATCTTCTGTCGGCTTTGTGGATATTGTTTCTTCCTCAACTAATTCATTGAATAAATCACCAAATTGTGATTTTACAAAATCTCTGAATTTCTTTTCATCAAGTGTTTTATTTTCTTTTGCCATTAATTCTTTCATCTTATCAACGGCATTTTCTATGGCTGTATTTACACTTATCCCTGCCATTAAAGAATACTCTAACATAGCAAGACCTGCATCCAATATAGCCATAGGGATACCCAAAGTAGCATCGTATAATTTTCCTTTGTTTTTTGCCCTTAATCTTTGTACTACATTTAATGCTTTATTAAGTTTTTCGCTTCTTTGGCTTACTAATTTGTTTATAGTAGACTTTATCTCTTGGTCTTTTTCATCTGTGATTTTTTTCTCAAAGTCTATTTTTAAGTTACCAAATTCTTTTTCTATGGCTGCTCTTACTTCTGCAACTCTTTTGTTTATTTCTTCTTCGGTGTATTTATTGTTTGTTTTTTCTTGTACTGCTTTTTCAAGCTTTGCTACCAATCCAAGTCCAGATAATTGATAAACCGATTTAAGTTGTGCTATTGCCCTACCAAGTTCTGTAGATTTTTTAGCAAGTGCTTCCAATGATTCCAAGAACTTATCGTGAGCATTCACTTCTAATGAAGTTTTGCTTTGTTTTGCGTATTCACTTGCAGCTTGACCAAGAATTGCAACTTTTACCACTTCTGGTATAGATTCATCTTTTGATGAAGCCAATTCAACTGCATTTTCAAGTCCAATTTGTTTTACAATTTCTTCTGCGGCATTTTTAGAATCATTCATAGATACGGGTGTATAGTATCTATTTGGGTCTTTCTTTGCTAAATCTTTTTGCTGCTCTGTAAGTTCTGCTGACCTTGTTATTATGCTTTCGTATGTTTTTCTTGCTTTCTTGCCGGACTGCTCTAATCTATCCCCTGTTTCTTTGCTTTCTTGTGGTGGCAATAAAGTGCCATTACTTGACAATTCAGCATAGTTTTCCAACATACGCTGTCGCATTTGATTGTAGTCAAGTCTTTCTCCTGTGCTTAAAATAAATTCACAACCTTTCATTAATTTAATGATTTATCAAATAAAAGTAATGCCGCCTTATCATCTTCACATTGGTCTAAAGTGGCAAGAAAATCTCCTGCTTCACCTATGCTTTTTGTTTGTATTTCTACAAATTCTATTAATCTTTGATGAACGGAAGCATCTTTTGTAGACATATACCATTCGTTGTAAAAATCACCTAATTCCTTTTCGTTATCAAAGTATGTCTCAAATGCGTTTCTCAAATCAGATACTTCAAAAACAAATCCAGGTACTTCGGGAACATCCAATACACCACCTCTGTCATTAACGAAATCTGCCCATAATTGATAGTGTTTTAGTTCTTCTCCGCTTTCGTTTAAAAAGAATTTAGCACTACCGAAATAGCCAATACCTTGAAGTTGGTTTGCTAAATGCTTATACAAATTACTTACTTCAAGTTCTCTTTTTGCGGCTTCTTCTATTTTTGCCATTTGAGGTTTATCAAGTAGTGACTTTTTCATTAACATATTTTTTTAGTGATGTAATTAGATTTTTCAAGTGCTGCTATGTATGTACCAAAATTACTTGTTATATCCTTTATTTTCTTAATTTTTTCTAATCCAAATTTTTTAATATATTCTGTTGTTCCTTTAGGGTTTTTAATTAAATTGTCGTATTCATTTAATGCTTCTGTAAAATCTTCTTTCGAAACAGAAGCCATAAATAAAGGAAGTCCTTCTGATACTTGTTGTTTTAGTTCGGGAGTTATGTCTATGGAGTATTGGGTAGATTTTAAAGCTAAAATATCTTTTTCGTATTGTTCAAATTCCTCCCCTAATTTCTTATATTCCTTTACATACTTATCAATTAAATCTTGTTCCGTTTTATTTTTTGCCCTTTTTTGTGGCATTTCTTTATTTATCTGTTCCCTTCTCGCACCAATTATCTCTCTTTTTTTCTCAATAGCATCAATTTTATCTTGTGTCGTTTTATCATTAGCATTTATATCAACCGTTTTCGGCTCTTGCTTAAACAAACTCTTTGCTACATTACCTACTATGCCTAAACTACCTTCTGTTGTACTTCCGTAAAATCCTTTCATGCCCTTGCCGCCTACTTTTAGGTCGTTGCCTGTAAAAGATAATTCGCCTTCAAATTCACCTTTATCGGCTACTTTTTTAGCCAACTCTTTCCCTATAATACCTTCCAATTCTGCTATGCTATTTGCAGCCATTGCGGTACTCATTTCCCCATTCTTAAACCCTTGTACACCATAAGTCATTTTACTGCCTCCGTATTGCGGCAATACTTTTATTTCATCAACTTGCTTACTTAAATCATACCTTTCATTCTGTTGCTCTCCTGTTGTCCAAGATATTTTATCTGCACCTTGTTTAACTGCTTCTTTAAGGGCTACTTTTAAAGCTAATTTAGTCCAAGCGTTTGTGTCGGTAACAAAAGGAGCGTCAGGTATCTCTTTGGGTCTTGGTTTTGTAAAGTCTCCATATTCGCTTAAAGCATCCGAAACTTGTTTTTCTGAAATGCCTTTATCTTTTGCCTTTTTTACAGCACTTTCAAATTGTGCTTTATCGCCACGTTTTTTGCTATTATAAATATCTTTCGCTATATCGTAAATAATAGCTTTTTTACTTCCTTGTTCTTTTTTATAAGATTGACCAAAATCACTTTGTATTTCTTCCAAGAACAATACCTTATTACCTTGACTATCTTTTCTTGTGTTCATTCTTAAATGAACAATAATGTTTGGTTCGTCAAAGTGGGTGGATTTGAAATCGGATGGCTTTGATTCGTAATCTTCAAATAATGTTTTTATTTCGCTCCATTTTAAACCTTTTTCTTCTAATTCTGATTGAACAGCATTTTTCATATTGCTATATTCAATAGAATTTATACCATATACATTTTTGGTATATTCTAAAGTATCAAAACCAGATGTTCTTCCGATTATAAATGGCTTAGCTTTTGGCAACGTAACCAATATCTCTTTATAGTTTTCTTTTTCTCCTTCTAATTGGTATTGGGAGAATTTGGTTTCAGGAGCAGCAGCCATGACAAAATCGGTTACTTCATTTTGCAATTCTTGAATTGCATCATCTGTCATATCATCCAACTTTTTTCCACTAATTTGAACATCAGGCGAACCATCCATTGGATTTTCGTCAATAATTATATCTATCCCAAATTTCCTTTCAGCTTCTTCTGCACGATTCATTAAATCGTCATTTTGTCCGCCTTTTACCACTTCAACAACACTAATCCTATTATCTTTAAGATACTGCTGTATATCTGCTTTAGATACTGAACCTTGTTGTTGACTTAACCAATCTGATAATCCTGTCCATTTAGCTTCTTCACTTTTACCAAACTTTTCTATCCATTGTTTTACAGGAAGTTTATCAAATTTTGTTTCAAGTAACATTTTTTCTAAAGGAGAGTAAAAGCCATTTACTACATCAAGTTGTTCTGGTAATCTTCTTACTTGCACTTCTTTACCGCCTATTTTCATAAGCTGCAGGTCGCCTTTTTTAACTTCTTGCTTTTCGGTAATATCTTTTCCTTCAAACAAATCTCCTAATACTTTATTTGCAAATGATTCAAATTTTTCATCTGGAGTTAATTTTCTTAAATTCAGTTTATCCGCTACTTTTTTAAGTAATTGAGTAAACCAATTTTTGAATTTAGTAAGCATATCTGAACTGAAATATCCTTCTCCCATTCTACCCAATATAGTGTTCATCGCTTCACTTTCTTTCTGCTCTTGGGTTAAATCTTTGTATGCTGGGTTATCTTGAATTTCTTTAAGTGCTTTTGCAAATCCGCTTGATTTCTTAAAGAACTCCAATCCCTTTTTCCAATCTTCCGGCATTAATCTTTCCCATAGGTGAGTAAATTCGTGAATAGGTGCTTCGGCAGACATAGCTTCTCTATTTAAATAAATAGTTCCGTCTGGTAAAGTTGCACCATAAATTATTCCACCTTGTGTTTTAACCTTTGTTGCAGCTTTTCCTTTTACATCATTTGCGTTGAATGTAATTTTTGCCTTTGGAAATGCTTTTTGAAGTTTTTCTACTAATTTGTCAAATGCCTTTCTTGATATTCTATTAGGCACTTTTCCTGTCATTAATTGCTCTTTTTCTTCATCTTTTCTGTTTGGGCTTTCAGTACCTTTTCCAGTTTCATCAGTACCTCTTTCGGCAACGCGCTCAATAACTTTTTTTCCTTTTTCATGTTCTGGTATTATGTTGTATATTAAATTGGTTATAATTCCTTCTTTCGTAGAATCTCCAAACATTAATTGTTGACCTACATCTTGATTGTAAGCGGATAAAAATTCCTTTAATTTATTAGGAGAATTTAAGTCAAGAAGTAATGCCAATGCCATTTCAGATAATGTCCATTGGTTTTCATCAAATATGTCAAATGCTACAAGAAAATCTAAAACAGATGATTTCAATACTTTTGCCTTTTTCAATATAGCTATAGCACCTGTAATGTCTGGAATTAATGAATTTTCACCTTTTGTAGAATTTAACATTAACCCAACAATGTTTTTCAATATGGCATTTTTAATATTGCCCATTGATAAAGACATGAGTGTTTCTATGGCATTTTCATCTAAACTTGCTCCCAATACAACTCTTTCAAGTAAAGCAACTCCTTCTGGTGTAGCTGTTCCGTTGTCGGAGTATTTAGGTATTTCTATTGCTTGAATAACACCATCTTGTACCAATATATCCAATGCTCTTTTAAACATTTTTTTGTCAGAAGTAACATCGCTTGGAACTTCCGCTTCTTCGTATAATTTAGATAACTCCCTTCTTGCCTTATCGGATATAGTTTTTGAAATAGCTATTGCAAATGCACCGGGTGTTTCTTCCTTTTTTTCTTCTGCATTAAACATCTTCCATACTTTAGTAGTAAATGGAAGATTTTCTTCTACTTCAAATACCAATGTAGGGTTTTCCATAGATTCTACTTGTTCTTCGGTAAAACCATACATTTCTGCTTGTTCCTTTAATTGATTTAGGTACTCTTTATCGGTATTGTTTTTCGCTGCTAATTGACGGCTCATTGTTCTATTGTTGCCGTTATAAACGATACCTTCTTTCGAAACCCAGGGGGTGTTTTCTACTGCTCTACCATCCAAGTTTTGAGCAAAGCCAATTACTGCTGTTTTATCTGCTTCATTTTTTTCGTAATCTCTGTCATTTATTGTTTTTCCGCTTTCGTTTTGAGGGAACGCTTCATTTTTGCTAAAAGATATTGGATTGTGGCTTGGAACTAATTGAGCAGCAGGAACAAGTTTGTATGTTCCTTTAACCTTTTGCCCTGTGGGTGTTCTTTTGGTTATTGTTCTTCCTTTAATATGGTCTTTTCCAGCAGCATATTTTTTATTGCCTACCCTTCTTCCTTTCAAATCTTTTGGTAATCTGCCTGATTCTTCATCTAAAAAGTCATTGACAGCTTTTACTAATTCGGGGTTGCTTTTATCTCTCTTTGCTTCATTATATGCTTCGGATACTATTTGAAATGCACTTTTCTTTTTATCATAAAACTTTTTAGGTACAAGTTTGCCTATTCCTTTACTTTCATCTGTTTTAAATAGTCCTTTTGATTTTAATTTAGATGCTGTTTCTTCTACTTCTTTATTTTGCTTTTCCTTTATTTCAAATTCTTCTTTTGTTTTTGTTTCGGTAGGTTGTATTTGTTCTTTTAGCAGCTGTTGTTCAGCTGGTTCAATTTCTTGTTCAGTTTTTGGCTTTTGTTCTTTTCCCAATAAATAATCAGCTTCTACTTTTGATATAGTTACTCTTACAAACGGCTTACCATTACTTTCCCCTTTACTTGATATTTTGCTTTTTAATTGAGCAGGAACATCACTTTCTTTTTCGTATGTAAATGTTACGGTATTACCCTTGTTTATATCTGCCAATTTTTCTTCTTCTGTTGGCTCTTTTAATATATCTTTTTCAACTTCTTGTGTTGGTTCTTGTGTTGATACAACATTTCCATTAAGTCTATCATACACTTCTTTTAACTCCAATGCTTCTTGTGGTAATGCTTGTTCTTCTATTTGATTACCTTCTTGGTCAGTAAAAGTTAACATTCCATCTTGGTCTAATGGAAATACACCAACTTCTGCTAAATTTACTTGTAAGTCAATTATTTTATTTGATAGTTCTTCGTTCTCTTGTTGTGGAATTTTAGAGTTTATATCTTGCACCTCTTTGTTTACACTATCATCTGTTGATGTAATATTTATGGTGTTTCCAACCTCTTTTTTTGTACTTGACAATACTGATTTAGGGTCTCCTAATAATGTAATTTTACCACCAGAAGTAAATTCAACAGTAGTTGCTTTTACCTTACCTAATGCAGCTTGTTCTAATTCTTTGTTAATTGATTCAATTTCTTTTTGATATGCTGATATAAGTTCTGGATTTGATGTTTTAGTAAGATTCTCTCTCAATCCATCTCTTTCTGCAAGAAGTGCCAAATAACCCTCTACTTGAGTATCATTAAGACCTACGGCTTTTAATTCAGTTATTGTACTTGCTACTTTAGCCAAATTTTCTTTTCCTAACAATAATTGTTCTTCTGTAATTTGACCATTTAATTGCTGCAATTCTAACATAGCAAAGGCAGCATTTGTACCTTTTGAATTTAATAGGTTGTATATGTAGTTCTTTCCTAATTCATTTTGATTACCTAAAGCAGAACCTAATTTACCTAATGCGGCAAAGCTTCCACCTTGTAATAGAGTAGTTATAGCCGTTTCTAAAGCAATATTAGGTGCTTTTTGGCTCATAAAATCTTTAAAACCTAATGCATCTTTAGTATCTAATTGTTGAGAATAACCTTGTATTAATTCTTGAGTAACCTCAACTGGAACTTCTGCTACAACATTTGCTAAAACATTACCCTTTTTCAGCCCGGTATATTTTAGAAACATTGAACTTTCCAAATAATACAATGGAATTGTAGGCAAACTTCTATACCAATATCTTGCGGTTGCTTGTTGTGCTTTTACAGGGTCTCCTGTTTCTGATAATATTTGCTCGTAAACATCTCCACCATTTTGTAATTGCTCATCAACAAACCCTACCATTCCACCTATTGTTGGGTTTTTCGTCAATGCAGTAACAACCATAGAAGGAAGCTGATAACCTACTTGTTTCCCTAATCTTGTCAAGTAAGTTGTAGGGTTAAACATATTACCCTTGAAATCCAAATCTACTGTTTCTGTTATTTCTGCACCTGACTTAAATGAATACAAAAAATCTGAAAGAGAACCACCCAATCCTATTCCAACAAGACCAGAACCTCTATTTGAAATACCAGAAAGCAATCCACTTAAAAAAGATTTTCCGAATATACCTGTATAGCCAATTAATTTTTCTTCTTTTTGTTGAATTATTTTTTTGGATTCTAAATCTCCTTTAACAACATTTGAATATGCTTTTTGGTATGTATCGTTTAAATATTTTATTTCATTTTCTGAAAGTTGTGCTTTTTGTATTTCTGAATTGAATTGATTTACAAGTTCATCTCTTGTTCTTTTTACTCTATTGTTAATCTTTGCAGCAATACCTTTCATTTCGGTATAATACTGATTAACAATACCATTTAATTCTTCTTCATTTCCGTTTATTTGCGCTGCAGCAATTAATGGCTTGTATCTTTCGGTTGCTTCTAATTCTGTTTTTTTGTATTCAGTACTTGCAAGTGTTTCTGCTTGTTTTATTTTTTGAGCAGTAACTAATTGTTTTTGTATTAATGAATTTTCTATTTTTTTTCTTTCGGTTGGCTGAACATTAAGCCAAAAAGAAAGTCCTTTTTCTTTTTTTACTATCTTTTCGTATTCTTTTTTTACACTTGGTTCTATGATAGCAAATCTTTCTTGATTTTCAAGTTGCCCTCTAATAACTTCTGAAACATAATCACCACCTCCAAGTTGTGATGATAATTGCCTTGATAACTGTGATATTTTGCCATAGTCAGGTACACCATTTTTATTTAGTTTACCAGAATATTGAGATACGGTTTCCTTAATTGTAGGCAATAAATTTTTTGCGTAATTGTTTGATTCTTCTTCGTATTTTTTGTATTCTACTTCTGCATTTTGCCTTATATTCTCCCTTTTTTCAATGTCTTTGCCTATAGCACCATAAGATTCAGCCATTTTATCTGGCGAAAACATATTTAAAATGGCAGCTACAGGGTTCCCTGCAACACGAGGTTCTGCCGCTGCTTTTGTGGGAGAATTTGCCCAATTATATGCAGTAGCTTTTCTGCTTAATGATTGTTCGTATTTTTGGAAATCACTTAACTCTGGATTAAACACAGAAGTCTGTGATAGACTTTTATCAGGTTTTACCTCAAGTTGTTCACGACCTTTTTGAATATATTGAGAAAGAGAAGGTGTAGCCGAAGATGGTGAAGGTGCTTGTAAAGGAGAAACTTTTTTTTTTGATACTACCTTATTGGAAAAATCTTCAAAAGTTCCTAAATCGTAATCTTTAGAAACAGCATCGTATAATAACTTTCTTTTATTGTTATCTTGTAATTTATTGTAAAAATCATCAAATTTTCCCAAATCATAATTTGAGGAAAACTCATCATACAATACTTTAGCTTTTGACTTTGGGTCTATTATTTCTGGCATGATTTATATTTTTTAGAAATCTGGTATTTTCTTTTTCTCTTTTTTTTCTGGTGCAGGTGGTTTTGGCGACTTTGGCTGTTCTGGATTTGTTTTGGGAAGTTCACCTTTCACTCCTGATTGACCTATCAAAGCACCGCTTAAATCTATTTTATACTTTTCGTAAGGTATTGGTTTTATATCATATATAGTACCTGCTCTATTCATATCAAATCGCCATAGTGTTTTATCTGAATCTTGGTACATATAATCCGGCATATCATCTCCCAATAATTTAACATACTTCTCTGGCAAATAATTAGTTACATCTTTCAATCCTTTTGCATTTACACCTGCTGCTTTAAGTTTGTTTTCCATTTCGGGGGAAACATTAGGTGACTTGATATATATGTCTGTTATTAAAGGTTCTATTTCTGTATCGCCTCCTCCACCAGGTGGTCTTGAACCCGTTGTTGATTGATATAAATTAATTCTTGCTTCTTGAGTATATCCTCCTACTTTTTCTTTTTCCCTTCTTGGAGAGAACATTAACGTAGCCCCTATTGCTATATCATTTAAATTAGCAGCATCTCTTTTGTAATAATTTTTAAATACGGCATTTATTTTATCGTATTCGCTTTTATCTTGAGAAGCTTTAATTACATACCTTGCGAAACCATCTTTTACTCTCATTCCATTTTGCAAGTTTGCTTTTGCAATTAACTCAACAGTAGGTAAGTTTTTTTCATCAAATTCAGTAAGTTCAATATTTAATTCTTTATTGCCCCTTTTTGTTGGAGTAACTCTTGTTTTCATATAGTTCTCACCATCTTTTCCATATACATTTTCTGAATATGTTACGGGGTCAAATGGTTTGTATGCATTAAACCTTGACATATCAAATGGTTGGTATGTTGGGTCTAATACTCTTTTTTGTGATTGATTAAACTCTTGAAACACATCATCATCAACCACCATCCCATTTTTCTGAGCATCTTGGGAAGCTTTTTGAAATGCTTTTGTAATTGCTGCGCTTTCTTTTGATTTGGCAACAAGTCCTAATTGATTTTTATTATAAGCTGAAAATTGACTATATGCTCTACCGCCATCAAGCATTGGATTCTGTATCGCTTTTTTGTTTTGGAAGTAAAATTGTTTTGCTTCTTGAGACAATTTAGTTAAATCATCAATATCAACATTTCGCATACCTGCTGGGTTGATATTTTTATCATACTCCATGAAGTATCTATCAAGTGCATCTTGTCTTGCTCTTTCTTTGTTTTGCAAATCAACGTATAAAGCCGTTGGCTTACTTGATATATCAACAACAACTCCCTTTCTGTATGGATTCATTCCCAATAATCCTGTAGCTGCCATTTTATGCTATATTTTGATTGTCAGTCATTCTATTTGATGCCAACATATTGTTTAATTCAATAACGTCTTTTGCTTTGAAATTATTAAATATTCTTTGAATAAATTTATTTTCTTTCATTCCCTTCACTTTCAATAGTTCTAATAATTTATTACCGTCAATATTTTCACCGTATTTTTTCGTAATCTTATTTTGATAAAGCGCTTGTCTTAAAGCTTCAATATCTGCTCTATTTTCGTATGGAGATATGTCGTGTTCGTTAAATCTATTTATTTCAACATCTTTATATGGTATTTTATACTTTGATGTTATTTTATTTAGTTTAATATTTCTTTTTTGTATTTCTTGTTCTTCTGCTGGAGTTAATTTTATGGCTACTCCTGTTCTTCCGGGTCTTGCCCCTAAAAAATGACCAAATTCGTGTCCCATATCTAATCTATCAGCATCTATTTCTAAACTAACTTGATTTCTTGACAAATCTGATTGGGTTCTTGGTTGATTATATAATATATTTATTCCTTGTAACGACTGCAATGCTTGTTGTTGTCTAATTGTAGCATTGCCAAATTTAGAAGCCCTCATTGTGTACAATGGAGATGAAATATATTCTCTTTGACTTTTAATTACTTCATCTGCCATTCTTTTCTGCTTACTTATTATGCTTTCTTCTTCTGCTTTTATTTTGGCTCTTTCGCTTATGTATTGTGTTGTTTGAGGAGGAAATTGATTTTTTGTTTTTTGATTTATTAATTCTTTTTCTGGATATACATTGACAGGGTAAACCTTTATAGGTTCTTTGCTTTGGGGTGCTTTTTTACCACTTCGCATACTTTCTTTCAAAATAGCGTATTGGCTTTTTGTAGTAGTAGTATCCTTATTTGGTGTTTCTTTTTTCATTAAAAAGGCATTACAAATGGTTTTTTCTTAAATTTTTGCAACACCCCATAACCGACTGGCATTGTTTGTAAAGGCAAAGGTTTTGCATTAGGATTCATAGACGTTGGCGCTGAACCTATTTTTACATTTCTTGTAACTGCTTGTATAGGAGATGTATCTAAATTTCTGTTTGAAAAATTAATTCCTTGACCTTGCGCTTCATTCCCAATTCCTGACATTCCAATAGATGCAGCATTTGACAAAGCATTTCCTATCATTTGAATACCTGCATTTTTTCTTTCATTTGCTGCTTGTGTTTTCATTTGCTGTAAACCAAACTTTCGGTTGTACGGGGTCATTTGGTTTATATCAAATTGAGTTAATTTATCTTGTGCAAGACTTCTTCCTGCTTGTCCGAGCATACCAAAATCTTGTCTTCTTTCTGCTTCGGCTTGCGCTACAAGCTGATTTGCTTGATTAGCGCCTACACTTGCTAATCTACCTGCTCCCGCAAGTGCTGAATTTCTTTGAGTAAGTGCGCCTAAAGCATTTGCTTGACTTCTATCTGCCAGGTTTCTGCCCATTATAAATTTTGCACTTTGATATGGACTTTGTTGGTATCTTCTCAATGCTTCATTGTAAAAACCTTCTAATTCTCTACTACCAGAATAAGTAGGTGATTGACCTGCCATTCTTTCAAGTTCTCTTTCGTTTCTTTTTGCTCCTGACGTAAGCGATTGAACGCCACCCATAATCCCTTGCAAAGCACTTGCCCCTAATCCTATTTTGGCAAGTAATGGTAAAGCTAATAATGGTGCTGGCATACTATCTATTATTTAATGGTGAGTTTATGAATTTAACTGATGCAATATTCAAATATACAAAATTGGGGGAATTTGCTCTAAACTTAATAACAATGTAAACTCCTTTTAATTGTGAGCCGTCTGTTAAACCTCCGATACTGTTTTGGTCTCTTAAAAATGAAGCGTGGTATTCGGATTCTATTTGCTCAAAATCTGCAGGAATTAATTGAGATTGCTGCTTTAGTCCTAATGTTCCTTCGCTGTCTAATTGTGTTGATATTTCCGGGCAATCCCACAACGTATTTCCGTTTTGCATTACGGATATCCAAGTCTTTTTATTTGTTAAATCTTGACCAAAAACCCCTGTAATACTTGATTCGTATTGAACTCCGTAATAGTTGCTATAAGGGGCTTCTTTTGTATGCCGCCATAATTGACCATTTTTGAATGAAAAATAGGAAGCATTTAATTGCCCCATCATTTCGGGATAAAATGTAACAAATGATTCAAAGGCATTATTATCCTCATCAAATATCATTGTTGCTGCTGGTTGATTGAATATTAGTGCCATAATTTAATTTTTAAGAAGAACAACTTGCTCCTGCTGTTAAATCTATTCCAGAATAAGTAAATGGTGTTCCTATTTTAGCACAAACAGATTGACTTGGTAGCAAAGTTACGTTATAGTACCAAGTTCCATCACAAGCTTGATATTCGCCTACCCAATTCACTCCAGAATCGTTTGTATATGTTGAACAAGCAAGTGCTGTTGTAGTCGTTGTTGTAGTTGTTGTTGTGGTAGTAGTAGATGTTGTTGTGGTACTTGTAGTTGTAGTGCTTGTTGTTGTGGTGCTTGTTGTCGTTGTGGTGGTTGTAGTTGTAGGGGGATTAGAACAAGGGCAAGGAAGCTGAGAGAATGCTCCTGTTAAAGCAATAGCCACATCTGGAGTAGATGTAGCAGTTATTTTATACCAAGTGAAATAATCTAATGTATAGTAAGCGCCAATAACCACACTTACACCTATTGGAAATTTAACTTTTGCAAAACCCGTTGGCAAACCGCAATCTGTTGATATTGTGCAATCGTAAATTTCGGCATCGTAAAAATTAAATCCGTTTGTAGTGGTAGTAGTGGTGCTTGTTGTGGTTGTTGTTGAAGTTGTAGTGCTTGTAGTTGTCGTGGTGGGAGGAACAATATTTAATGTAATAGAATTAGTACAAACACCTGTTGACGTTATGGTTATCTGTGTCGCAAAATTATTCACTTGAACAACCAATCCCTCAAGCAGTTGCTCTAATGTTGCATTAGCCGGAACAGGTGCGCCACCGACATTTGCCGTCAATGTAAAAACCGTTCCAAGCGATTCTCCTAATCCTCTATTTAAAATTACAAATACATTCATAGTTTTAACAATTTCCTTCCATATCTAAATCTCCAAATGGACTTCTGGTAAATGGTGTTCCTTGCTTTGCGCAAATTGTGTTCCCAGCCCCGACTGTAACATTATAATACCATGTTCCGTCACAAGCTTGATAATCTCCTGTCCAATCTTGTGCAGGGTTGTTGTTTCTATACGTTTTACAAACAAGTGATGTTGTAGTAGTTGTGGTTGTTGTTGTAGATGTTGTTGTGGTGGTTGTGCTTGTTGTTGTAGTAGTTGTTGTGGTACTTGGTAAAATATAACAATAACCTCCATTAAAATCACAATTTGCGTACCTGTTTATTTCCTCTAAAGCAATAATGTATTTATTTGTCATTGAATCAAATACACCATAAATACAAGGATTGCCGTTTATTGTCAATCCATTATTTAATTCTTTTCTGTATTGAAGTAATTTTGATGTAAAAAATCCATTTGTTTTATAAAGTACACTCAAAGGAGTAATTCCATCTTGGCTTAACCTACAAACAATACCTCTGAAATTATCTACAAAATAATCAGAAAAGTTATTCCAAGCAAGACTTGTTGCCGCATCTCCTATTCCGTAATCACCTGCGTAGTACTGAATTTTATTTATTAGCTTGTCAGAATTTGCTTGTAATGGGTCTCCTGTTACGTCTTTGATAATTTGTGTTAATATCGGAACTCTTCCAACTTTATGATTTTGATACACAATAAGCTGCCTATCTCTTATATGCAATCTTACAACCTCTCCATACGAAAGGTCGTATTCGTCAAAATCTTCTGGATAAAACCTATTAATGTTGTTTACTATAGTATTTAATTGATACTCTTGACCGAAACGTATCATTGTCGGAAAGTAGTTTTGTCTTGCGTTTTCCTCTACTGCCGATGGTCTGCCGTTGCTATTTGTGAGCAAGTTCATATTATCGCTAAATGAACTTTCAATAATGTCTATTGTTTTGTTATTTACTACGCTTATGCTTATTTGGTCTGGCGTAAAAACTATATCGCTTTGCAAGTTGTTTTTGTATGCTATTAACCACAATTTACTTCCTGCCGTTACGTCAACATAAGAATCTACCTCTACATTTACAGACGTTGTTTGAGATAGCACATAGGAAGGAGAAACCTGAGTTGTGAATTTTAATGCCGGGACACCAGAACCTGCGGCTTGGCAAATAAGTGCATAAAAAGCAAACTCAACATAATCGTAACTTGCTTTTAGCGTTCCCGTAATTTTAATTCTTAATTTTAATGTAGTTGAAGATGTTTTGTTCCAAAACAAATAACCATCACTTGAAAGCACCGGGTACGAAGTTCCAAATGTAGTTACTGTATTTGCATTTTGCGTTGTTAATTGATATGTATTGTTATTAATTACAGTAGGGGCAAGCAAGAATAAGGCATAAAAGTTAGAGGATGTTCTTATTGCGGCGTAACTGTCGCTGTTAGGTGATGTAAATAAAGTTTCTTTTGAAATCGGTAAATTTCTTTTTCTGTAAAAATAATCTCCATTTGTTAAAGATACAATTGCAGGGCTAACAAGGTTTACAGATTGGTTTTGCTCAAGACCTAAATGAAATGCGTTATCTGTTCCTGCATTTCCTATTGAAAACTGCTTACCAAATTCGTAATAAAGCCGCTTTTCTGCTGCTTTTGCAAAATTGTAAATTATTACTTGGTAATTTTGGTAATCTTCATTACCAGAAAATCCAAATGATGTGTTTATATCATCTTGGGGGTATTTTATCTTTATAAACACACCTCTTACGGGCTGACTTGTCGAAGAAAACGCACTTGAAAAAACAACTAATGGAACTATTCTTAATTCGGTTCCAAGTATTTCGTAATCGTATGATGTTTGGCTTGGCGTTAATTGTTGTTCAACACCATTGGAATCAAATCTTTTGATAAACCTAATTCTATCTCCTTGAGTGTATTCGTATGAAACTACCTTTTCTGTTGATGTAATTTCAAGGTTGTATGCTGTTATGTTTGATATGCCAATGTATGCAAATTTTGTTCCATTTATATCTGGACTTTGAAATGCGGAATCAGAAATCCAAAATAATCTTTTTAAGAATGTGGTGCTATTTGAACGAAGAATTTGGTAATAAGAAGCATATTTTGGCGGTCTATTGTAAATTTGAATTTGAGTAATAGGGAATTTTATTGTATTTGACAATGGATACAAGGGAGTATCAAATGTAGCTTGTATTGATGTTTCTGCTCCTATAGTTCTTCCATATTCATCAAAGTATTGTATAGCGTAGGAATATCCGCTTTCCCATGAATTTGCGAAAACAGTATTATCTGGCTCTCCCGATGCAGACAAATACTTTACCCCCGAAGAACAAAGTATAATTGTATTAGAGTTGTATGCTGTGGCAAAGTTACTATTCAATCTTACTGTAAGAACATTGTTTGTAAGAGATACAAATGTCATATTCTTCGTAAGAAGCTGTGATGATAAACCACCAAGTATAGATGATGTTACCGAATTTACCGAATTAACTGTAAATGTTACGCTTATATTGGTAGACCCGGCAAGCATATTTATACAATAAACTCCTGCGGCATTGTTTAGTGTGCTTACTTCGTTTGCGGCATTATTAATTCCTGTTCCAAAAAGGTATACTTTTACTTCCGTTCCTCCAAAAGCCGAAAATGTTCCAGATGCTTCTCCATTGATTGTTGCAAAAAAACAAACACCACACTTATCAAAATAATTATTATTTAATTGCGATGTTCCGCCTGTTCCGATAAGATTCATATTTGTTTTGTTGAACCCTTCGGTTATTCCTGCATACAACAATGCATTGCCATTGGCAAGTTCGGAAGCGTTGGCTTTTAACGGAACGTAATCTTGAAGCAAATCGGTTTCTCTAATATCAATAGGCGTATAAACGCTATCGTTGTAAAATCTAAACGAATAAATTGAATTATCAGGTATTCCCAAATCTGCCTTGTCAAATAACTTTATCAGCTTCCAGTCAGTTGTAATACCTGCTGTGGTTTGCCTAAAAGCAAGTTCTATTCCTTTTACACTTTGACCGCCAGTAGAAAAATTGACTGAAATTCTGCTATTTTCTTTGAATAAATTAGAGGTATAATTTAATGTATTTTGCTGCGGAAGCGGAACTATGCTGCGTGTACTCCAAACTGATTTATCAAGAGTATCGTAAACGTATCTGTAACAAAATTGAAATAATGAATTTCTTAAATTGTTTTGAGTTACAAAAAAATCGTTTTCGTATGCCACTTGTGGCGGCATTTTTGGTGGGGCTTTTATTACAAGTATTTCTTGTTTAGTCCATACAGGGTAAATTGCAGAAACATTGATACATTTAGGGTCTACATTTCCATCGCTAAAAAACAACAAATCTCCTTCAAAATCTCTATAAAGAACATTTATTGACGTTATCTTAAATGATGGGTTAAATTCAAGAATATCAACCTGACCTGTGTCGGTCATATTTTCAAGAACTTTAACTACATAATTTTTATTAGCATCGTAATAAAGAACTGAATGCTTTTTAGTGCTATTCCAAACAAAATAGTATAATCTGTTTCTTTTCTTATCTTCTCTTGAACCTATTACCTTATTTGTTCCGGAAGGCAATGTGTATGGTATAAGTACATTTCCAATGTTGTTAGAAACAACAGTATCTTGACCTTCCCCTGGCGAATCTCTTGTTACGTTAACGGCATCAATATAATCCCCCTTGCCTAATATTCTAAAATCGGCATCATCAAGATTTAATCTACCACTAAAGGGATTTGATATAATTGGCATTTTTAAGCTTTGACGGTTAATCTCTGGGCTTCAAGGTTTTGCTCATAAGCATCAGAAAGGTACAATGGTTTATATCTTGCTATTGCTTGTCTACGCTGGTTGTAAAATTCTCTTTTTCTTTCTGCCTTATCGCTTATGCTTCCCCTTCTTGTATTTGGCATAGAAGCAATATCTCTCCATGACAACCAAGCTATTAATGCTTCCCTAAACACCAATGGAATCATATATTGCTCATCTGGATTGGGGCTGGAAAGATATTCAATCATCACATAATCGTAATCAAAGTTTTGGCTTAACAATATCACTCCTGCGCTTACATCCAAAGAAAAAGCCCCTACGAATGGAGTTCCGCTTGGTAATCCGTAAATATTGGTAAAGCCATATCCATCCCAATAGTTGTAAAACATCGGCGTATTTGGGTAGTACCAATTAATCAATGTATTGTCTTGTGTTTTCTCTAATCTGTCTGGTAATTGGTCTGCAAATGTTGTCAGCTTGTTGTTGAATTTCAATGGTATAATTTCACCTTTAGCATTTAATACTCCAATTTTTGTATAGTTGATGTAATCTGCAGGAAGCGGTGCTGTGAAATTTGTCTTATCTACGGGTATCTTTATTGACTTTACTCTGTAAAAGAAATCAATGCCAAGCTGTTCCATACCTCTATAAGCTATGTTATAAAGTTTGGCGTACTTGTTTTGGCTTTGCTCACTTTCATCTATGTAATCATAAATTACTGATTCAAGTGTAATAAAATTTCTTTTTTCCTCTGCCATTAGTT